>Ga0208644_1000019_pt1 | contig 96109 bp, 91 predicted proteins | sample VirMetDEL_Nov_18_FD_184517 | JGI IMG/M metagenome (GOLD analysis project Ga0208644, IMG submission 184517) | Aqueous microbial communities from the Delaware River and Bay under freshwater to marine salinity gradient to study organic matter... | ecosystem: Environmental > Aquatic > Marine >...
TGTGGTCGCTTTCAGCAGACACGTCAGTGAAGGTCGAGGCCTCCGCGAAGGAAGACGACGTGATGCGGTCGAGCGACTCAAAGTCGTTCCCTGCGGGGGTGTCGATGTCCTGAAGGAGCATCCGGTTGATGTGCTCGGTGTGGTGCTTTGCCATCTCCATCTTCATGACGGCGCGAGCATCACCGAGGCCGTCGTCCTTGTCCGCGAGGAACATGGCCGTCTCCGTCAGGTCGAAGGTGTGGGCCACGGTCTTGGGCTTGGTGCTGACTTCCGCGAAGGTCGGCTTGCTCGTCTCGGGGAGGGTGGCGTTCTCAGGAACACCGCCGCCCTTCGTGAAGTCGGGCTTGGCGGTGGTGACGCGCCATCCGCTCTTCTCCCAAGGCTTCTTGGGGAGGATGGAGAAGGCGTTGAACTCTTGGTTCAGTTGGGACCACACCTTGCGGCCAAAGATGGCCTGATAGGTGCCGGAAGTGGACGACGCGAGGGGCGAGTCTGCCTTGAGCAGATCGGTCCCTGCGTAGGCCCAAGCGTTCTGCCCGGAGCCTGCCCCGTAGTAGAGGCGTTCCATGTCTTCAATCGTTCGGATGTAGCCAGTGCTTCCACTCATCATATCACCTCAGTGTTCAGATTCCTCCGCGGAGGCTCGACTGTGCGAGATCCTCCAAGGCCCGCCACGCATCCAGTCCGTTGCCGAGGGCAGCAAACTCTTCATGGGTGGGGACGCGGACTTGGCTCTCAGGGACGGCGACCGCCGACTTCACAATTTCCGTGTTCTCCTGCTTGAGCGTGGCGACTTCAGCGCGGAGGGCCGCAATTTGCGACGTGTAGTCGCGGGACTTGTGGACTTCCATGGCGCGGGCCGTCTCAGCCTCGTATCGCTCGGACCACTCCTTCTCAACGAGGGCCTTCACGGCCTCTTCGTCGCGGATGGCAGCGTAGGCGGAGTAGCCTCGCTCAAGGTTCTTCGGGGAAAGGTCGAGGCCGCCCTTGATGACGGCACCGGGACCGGGGGTCGGGTGCTGCATACCGGGGACCTGCGGCTGCTTGATCACGTATTTGTTGGACCGAGCGTTGGGGAGGGAGGGGCGAGGCGCGAGGGTCGCGTCTTCGCCACTGCCGTAAAGGTCGCCCTGACCGCGGTGGCCGAAGCCGTGCTCGCCGTCCTCGCCAATCATGTAGGCCTTGCCGAGTCCGAAGTGGTCGCGCAGACCGTCAAGGTCCACGCCCGCTTCGTGAGCGAACTTCTCCAAGGTGTCGATGTAGGCGACGGCTGCCTGCTCGGCAATCTCCGCCTTCTCGGTCTTGTTGTCCTTGTCGGAGCAGATGTGGCAACCCTTGCACATCGCGCCCTTGCAGGACATCTTTTCGTCGCTCTTTTCTTCCATTCCCTTGGAGATGCGTGCGAGGGCATCGCGGATCTCAGTCAGGGTGTTCGTTTGTTCGCTCGTCATGTCTTGTTCACCATCCATTTTCAACAGGGTGTATCGGCTTTCGGGGTTGATCCCCTTTTTGCACAGGGTGATTTCATGGAGTTCCATGTTGGTAATCTCCCTGTGCGCTCCGTGTTCGGGGGTGCTCTTGTTCACGCGGAACAGGGCTTGGCCCCCGATGGAGAATGCCCGCAGTTCGCCACTGCGGATTTGGTTTTGCACTTCGCGTGCCTTCTCGATGTCGTCGCGGATGCGGCAAACGACAAAGAGGCCGTGGTCGTCCACTTCGGACTTCCACACACGTCCTTCACTATCCGTGTAGGAGGGGAGGACTTCGCCAACCTGAATACCACTGTGCGCCAATTGCACGTTGCGGTAGGAGGGGTTTTCCATGAAGCCGCCGAACGCCTTCTTGAGAGCAGACACAGGGATTCGGTCGCCCTGCTTGTCCACCATGTCCACGGAGGCGTAGCCCGCGATCACCATGCCGCCATCGGCGGAAACAGACTTCAGAATGAAGTCCGCTCCAGTGGCGGTCCATGTCGCGGCGGTTGCCATCAAAACACTTCACTTCGTGAAATGGTATTTAACCGTTTATGGGCAAGTCGGGGGCTTCGTCGGCGTCCTGTTCGACCACGACTTCGCCCTCGTCCTTCATTTCTGCTCGCGTTTTGCGGGGAAAGCGCAGGGTAGCCCGTGCGCCCTCAACCTCAAGTTCACCTTCGATTTCCTCACCGACTCCATCCTTTGTGCTGATTCGCACATGGTTAGGCATTTCCGGCATTTCACCCGTGTTCAATTCCGCAGGGTCGAACATGGGAATACCCTCGTCGTCTGTAAGCGTGGTGGGACCACGAGGCGCGGTTAGCATATCCATGAGGCCATTCCAACCACCACCAGTGATTGAGCCACTAATAGCAGCGAGCGTTGTCCCCGCCTTTGTTTCGACCGTATCATCGTCAATTGCTTCATTGACGGTCCAACGCCCATCCTCAGTGCGCTCAAGGCCATATTCCTCAGCGTAGCGATCGAGCATTTGCGACGTGAGACCTTCGATTTTTTCAGTCAATTCCTCCGTGCTCAGTGCCTTATCTTCCGCGCTGATGTGGCGTTTTGCGTGGACAAGGGCAACCGCCGTCGGATCTTCTTCACCATCGGGCTCAAGCAACGAAGCGCGTCTGAACAGGAAGGTATCGGCAGTGCGGAGAAGCGGTGGGTATGGACTGGCCTCGGCCATTCCCTTCTCAATCAGATTCACCGCCACCGGACCCCACAACCAAGCCTGCTTCCACGCATGGCGGGACAGGGGGCCTTCGGGTTCAATGCTCACAATATCGAGCCCCACCCCGTCCCATTCGCCCTTCACCAAAAGAGGCACGTTGTGTCCGGGGTATTCCAAAGCGACGTGAGTTCCACGATTCACCACAAAAGGCAGGGTTGTTCCTTTGGTGATGCCGTGGGTGTCGTCGGGAGCATAAAGCGTCCAAAGATGGTGCGCTTCTTTCCCCTTAGCAAATGTGGACTTCGCATCACGAATCCACATGTCCCCTTTGATTGTGGAGGCAACGTCCTTCAGTCCTTCATCATCCGTGAACTTGGTGTCAAGAGGCATGGGAAATGAAAGGGCGTCGTTGGTCGAATACATTGTCCGCAAGATTTGCAGCCGATCCTCCAACGGCTCCATGTGAATGTCGTCGCCCTTGTGGACGAGCAAATCGAAAGCACGAAGGTGCTTTCCTTGAAGCACTGCGTCAAAGGTGCAATCTCCCATTTGCTCACAGACGGCCTCTTTGATTACGTCGGACAATTTCACTTCCTTTCCTTTCGCATCCTTTGCTATGACCTTGGAGCCTTTGCGCTCAACAATGACGCGCTTTCCTTCCGGCTTCTTTTGGATGACCCATTGTCCACTAAAGCCACGCAATTCCTTGAGGTCATCCAGTTTGTAAATGGTGTGAGCAGGCACAATTGCCGTTTCAAACACACCTGTCGGTTCGTAATCATCGGCCTTCCAAATGTCCCCGCTGATAACTGGTGGGTGTCCCATGACGTTAGTGACAAACATGGCGGGCGCATCCCGCTCTTTCGGCGCAATAGGGCGTTGTGCGTGTGTAGGATCGACCGCGCCCAAATGCCCACCGTGAACGGTTTTCTGAATGGTCGTGAATGGTTGCTTCTTCACATCAAAGCGAATGCCGTTCGCATCCCTGTCCCACTTCCATGCGAGGGTAGCAGGCATTTCATGCCCCCAAGCGTCCATGTCGCCGGACAAATAGACGGGTGGAGCAGTGGCTTCTGAATCAGGGTGAATTGGACCAATGTTGGCCTGTTGCGGCGCAATACCCCCGCCCACCATCATAGGGGCGAACGTCGTTGTGTTTGGGTTGTTGCCTCGCATCAATTGGTAATTCGCCGCTTGGGCCAATTGCTGCATGTTGCCTCGGTTAATCGTGTTCGCCATCAAATTGGACGGCATGGTGTTGAACACATCCCCCCCATAACGCTCCATAATGCTGCGAGCCATTTCCTGCATAACGGTGCCGAGGTGCCCGTCCATTTGCGAGAAATGAGCGTTGTGGTAGTCGTGAAATGCTTCGTCACCGGGGTGTCGCTCGCGGGTGGGACCAATGCGTGGTGCGCCCATGTCGGTGTGAGCCGACACAATGCGCCCGAGAGGCTGCTGCGTAAGGGCCATGGACGGGATAACCATTCGCCCTTCGGACCCCCTCACTTCGCTCGGGTGCATATGCTGCCCGTGCGCAACGGTGGACCAAAGACCACGGCGACGATTGAACGAGCGCACTCGCGGGTGCTCGGAACCTGCTTCCCACCCCGTCGCAATAGCGGGGCGGTGTGGGTGCATTTGCAGGTCAGGGTGATTTGCGGTTTTGGGGAAGAATGACGAGCCGCTGCCGTGGTATGAATCCTCAGCGTCACTGAGAGGGTGCTCCCTGCTCACCATGAACGACATGAGTTCATCACCAAGCCAACCACGGAATGCGGCAGGGTATGAATCAACCATTATCTGACGCAGGGAATTGGCGTCACGTCCAACCCCGCCCCACCACTGGTATGGCTCCCACCAATGGTGTGTGTGCGAGGGGATGATGGCTCCCTCGTCATTGACGTATGGGGACTTGAAATGATGCAGGCCCTCCATAGGGTCAGGTGAAATTGGGCCGTGCCGATCCGAGGGACGTTCCCACCAACGAGCGAGAGGCATTGTCCGCTCAAACCAATTCCGCTTCGCCCTATCCCACGAAATGCCCGCACCGGCCTTCATGGCATTCATCAAGCGGCGTGCTTCGGGTGAGTCCCCGCCCTCCGCGCTTCCCATCTCCTTGAGAATGTCCATGAAGGCCATGCGCTGCTCAGGCGTCTGCCATTCAAGCCCGAACAAATAGGACAGGAGGCCGAGCCGACTCATGCTCTTCACAACACCTTTTTCCTTCTCAATGGACGCGCCCCATTCTCGCATTTTGCGCTCACGGTATTCGTCGTCGCTCAGGAAATTATGCCTGTCCCTGTCCGTCATGTATAAATCGAGAAGGGACTCGGATGGGCGACCGAGAAGTTCTTCCATCTCACGAGGAACGACACCACGCCGCTCCATTTCCTGCATAGTGTTCAGAAGCATGTGCCCGTCTTCGTCCTCGTTGATGAGATAGAGCAAATGCTCCACGAAGTGGGGCTCGCCCCACTGCGCACCTTGGAGAAGGGGCATGGTGGCGTTTTCCCACGAAAGAGGGTGTCGCTTTCCGAATGGGTTTTCGTCGTGGGCCTGCGGCCAATCTTCTGCGTAGTTCGTAGTGAACCGCCGCTGACCCGCGATGTAGTCGTCATAGCCTCCCACGGGCAGGTTGAGATTGCTGACAATGGATGGTTTGTCGAGATCCTGCATTCGGTATGGCCCCTGCTCCATGGCGGGGAACATTCCCATGAGCATAGCGTCCTGCTTCTCGACGGCCCGACCGTCGGCATAGAATGCCGCTGCGGCCTTCAGAAAGTCTGAGGGGTCAAAATCCACTTTAGTGTGAAATGCAACGAGGGAATCAGTGCGGATTCGCACGAACTCATCGCGGTTCATTTCATCGCCCCCGTCAGGCTTGGGTAGCGATTTTCTCCACGAGGTCAGCAATTTCGCTCAGCAGGCCGGAATCACCACCGCTCTTGTTGAGCGTGGTAAGCAATTCTTCCACTGGCGCGATGTTCCAATTCCCGTCTTTCCTGTCGCCACCGTCGCTCAATTGCATGTGAAGGCCCGTGCCCGTCTCATCATAGCCAGTCTTGGCGAAGGCGAAAATCTTCGCCTTCTCGCTGATAGGAGAGCGTTCGGGTGCTACGTCAGTGAAGGCGGGAATCATACCGTTGGTCTGAAATGGGTGTGCTTCCACAGGCGTGCCGCCCGAATGATCCATGAATTGCGGAGATGCGTTTTCAACCGAACTCTCCTGTTGGTATTTCATCACGCTATCCCTCCCAAGGACCGCTTCTTCAAGGCTCTTCACAATAGCGAGAAGTTCACCTTCGGGCGTGTTGCTTGGTTCGTGCCAACGGGGTTGCATGTTCAATCACCTGTAATTGCGACTTGACGGGCTAATTTTTGTGGGCATAGACGCTTCCGCTTCCTGCCATTCGCGGAGTCGTTCGTCGTGACTCTTGGAGATGAGAGCACCGTCGCCACTGTTGAATGCTGAGGTAAATGCCGGTCCGTCTGAAAAGTCGCGCTGAAGCGGGTCAAAGGTTTCTTCAGCAAGCGGGGTCATAGCCCGAAGCCAACCTGCCTTTTGCATAAGAGTAGCCGGATCGTCCATAGCCTTGACGAGCACCGCTTCGCGTCTTTCAAGGGATTCAATGCGAGAATTGAGGCGACGGATTTCGTCGGTCAATTCCTTGAGCAGTTCAGTCGTAGCCTCACCGACGCTCAATTCTTCAGTCACTTCACATGCCCCCCATCATAGGTCCCGGCATTGGCATAGCCCCCGGAGGCATACCTGCCGGTCCGGGCGCGGGCATGTTCGACAGGGAACCGGGACCGGGCATACCGGGCATACCGCCGCCCATTTCCATTCCGGGCATGTGCTGCACCATTGGTGCATCTCGCAGGCGAATGACTTCGCACATGTTGCGCAGATCCTCGACCCGCTGACGCAGGGCCATGAGCGACTGAGCGTGGCCGAGAACCGTTTCGCCGTCGAGGTCCTCAGTGTAGCGGGATTGACCGATGGTTCCGATGTGCGCGGTGAGGTCGGTGGCAATATCTGTAAGCCGCTGCTCAACGTCAGCCAACGCTTCCTTGGACGAACCGTAGACCTTCCCTGATTGCATCAAAGCATCCATGTCCGCGGGTGAGGGACCGGCTGCGGGGGGAGGTGAAGGGGGGGCCGGAGGGGTGACTTGACCGGGCAGGGAGGCTAACTGTCCCGTCCCCTGATCGTCAGCCTTGCGAATGTCGGACATAATGGCGAGGGTCCTCATGCGGTCCGCAATAGAGGGGCTCCCACGATACACCGTAAATCACTCCCGCTGAGGTCGCCAAAAGGTCGTGGAGCGACCGAGGCGGGACACGCCGAGAACGGTCGCGCCTTCGGTGCCGTCATAATCGCTGACGGTGTTCTTGTGAACCGCCACGTTGCCGAGAACCTGTCCGTCGCCAAGCACCCCATCGTCGCTCTTGGAGATGGCCGCCGTGGCCGCAAATGACTTTGCGAGGCTGAGGTCTCCTTCAAGCACCGACAGGGCGTTCTTCGCTGCCTCAAGGTGCTTTGCTACGTCGTCCATGTTGTTGTGCGCAATTGCTTGCTGCATGGCCTCCATGCTCGCAACGGCACGACGCGCCATGGGGTCCATCTTCTGAATCAAGCCGAAGTCAAGGAAGCCTTCTGTCATCTCAACCAATCCTTGGGAAGCCACTATTGCACATGAAGGTTCCGTCTTCAAAAGCCCATTCTACGGTCCATATTATTCAAACGCTCGTCCACGTTGCGTTCTTCGGGGGACTTTTCGGAATCACGCCGATCCTGCACCGTTTGACTCATGTGATGTTCACCCTCAAAGCGGTTCACGCGGTCAGGTGATTGGCCCGCACTACGGCGGCTATTGAGCCCCAATTGGGCATATCCCTGACGACGCAGGGGCGTAAGGTCTGTTCCGTTCGTGGTCGTCAGTGCTTCGGGAACCGGCACTGCGCCGTGGACGGCATCAGTCACAATGCGCTTTACGAGGTCGTCTGCCGTAAGCACGGGGAGCCAATCGCTCGTTTGCACTGGTCCACCGCCCGGTGGCGCAGGACCGCCTTCAGGACCCGGCCCCATTTGGGGAGGTGGGGGAGGTGCCTCCTTGTAGTCGAATTGGAGGTAGCCATCATCGTCACGCAGCCGCGCGTCATAGCCCGCCTGCTTCATTTGCAGCATATTGCGAATCGCCATTTCGTCGCGGCGCATCTGCATGATGTCGTCCTCTTCCTCGTGCGGCTTCAGGGTCATTTCCCATTCATCAATTTGAAATGCGGCGAGAAGAAGAGGGAACAGACGCCCGTTGTAGACGTTCTGACTGGCTGCAAGAGCGCGGTTTGTGACGACAATTTGCATACCCTCGTTGTTCAGGCCACCGCCGCTCACGTCGTTCATGAAGACGTTCGACACACCGTAAAAGGACGAGATGCGCTGCCGAATGTCGTCCTTAATTGGGATGTATTGCAGTTCCTCCAACGTGTCCATCATGCGAACGTATTCCAAACCACCGCGACCGCTCTCCGTTTCGACACCAACTGTGGGGATGTATTGTGGGTCGCGCTCCAAATGCTCCTGAATGTTGCGAGCCGTGCGCTCGACCGTTTCAAGGTTGGACGACTTGATAACCATAACACCGCGAGGCATACGTCGCTTCTGATACGCCGCATACACATAATTGTCCATGGCGATTAGCGTGTTCACCTGACGCCACAGGGTCGCCACAGGCGAACGCCCATACAGTTTAGACGGCGACCATTTGCTCAAATGAATGACTTCGCCCTCGGTGTAGACCTGACCCGAACCAACACCTGCGAGATTCATGTAGTGGATAGGGACGACGGGGAGACCAGTCTTCGGGCACTTCTCGTCCTTGTCGCTTGTGCGGAACGACCTATCGAGCAGACTCGTGTATTGCTTTCCACCCTTGACGCCACGCTTGTCCGCAACAATGCGCATGAAGATGGGGTCAGCGCGGGTAATTTCCTTGATGCGGTAGAACTGCGGCTTCCCCGTGTTCGGATCGACGAAGTATTCCTTGGTGAGAATGATGTATGCGTCGTCCACAATGTTGAGGTCCATTTCCACTTCGCGCATGACTTCAAGGAAAGACTGACCCATTCTGTTGTCTTCATTGAGCAGGGCATTGGCGTATTCCAATTGCCCATCATCGGCTCCACGCACTTCACCACCACACTTCATGCAATTGTCCACGTCACGCTTGTGCTCATTCTCACATTCACGACACTTCTTGACGAACTTCGCTCGCCACTGCCAACCTTTCCTGAACGTCTCCGTTGCCAAGTGGTTGAGAATCGAGCGCAGAACGAGGCATTCGTATGAAGCCGCATAAAGTGCGGGAATGGTGATGCCCTGAAGCAACGCCGGTTCCTGCACACCAGTGGTGAACAGGGGCATTTGCGGAGTCGGCGTTTCGTGCCGCTCCATGTCTACGCCAATTGCGGCAAAGAGACGATCAACCCGCTTCTTCTCATTCACCATTGTTTAGCCCCCTCTCCATGAGTTCGTCTTCGCTGACGCCCCACGACTTGAGCAGGGACACTTGGGTGTGAGGCCCTGCCGTGTGATAAGCGATGTAGCGACCCGCCCATTCGTCGCCATTTGCACAACGAAGCAATAGGTTGGCTTCGGGCTTTGCATTGTTGAGGTGCGGGAGGGCCACTTCGCAGGCTTTCAAGACCGCGCGGTCGCCCTCAATGACGAACTGCTCGCCCTCCCACATGATGTTGCCCACGCCCAATGTGTGCTTCAACACGTCGGCATAATCCGGCCCACGCTTTGAGTCGAAAGGCAGAATCAAGCGGGGAGCATTGAGCGGCGTCATGCCGATTTCACCATCCATGTCCCACAAGTTGGCGATAAACCTGTCCACCGTCTTGAGCAGGATGGGTGGTTTGGTGCGACCATAGTAGAACGAGCGGTCGTCAGACCGACGACCCTTGCCGACGTTATGAATGTCGTAAAGGAAGCCGTGGGATTTGATGAGCGCGGATATTTCCGCCGACGTGCCTTGGAGGCCATGGGAAGTCATGGTTTGCACGTTCATATCACCGTATGCAGCAATCAGATCCGCAGCCTTTGCGAGAATGCCGCGCTCACGGCGGCTAAGGCGTGATTCTGCGCTCAACCTATCGCCCCATTCCTTCCATACGTCCTCTCGTTCTTCAGTCGTTTGTGCCCGACGAGAGGCTGCCACTGCTTTTCTGAACGGCAATTCCAAACGGTCAGGGTGCTGCGCGAGCATAGTGAAGTCTTGGTCACGGACGGAAATATGGCTCCAATCTTCCGTCTTCCACCAATCAAAATCAGAAAGAATGGCGTCCTGCTCCTGCTTCAACAAATTGAGCAGGCGAGGCACCATGTCCCCTTCGCCGTTCTCTTCCATAATTTTGATGATGGATTGGCCGTCTGTGCCGAAATTGTCAATGAAGAAGGTCTTGGACACTTGCACGCGCGGGGTTGCGGTTGTGCCCGGTTGTTCCGTCGGAATGCCTTCGTTTGCGTTGCCCGTTAAGCCAGTGATTTGCGAACCGGCGGTAGCCTCGGGCGGCATAGCGTCGGCGGGTGTTTGTGCCTGAGCCTGCTCCTGCTCCCGCTCAGCCTCTTCCAATTCTTTCCGTTTGGTTTGCACTTTGGTGTCCGCAGCCTGCGTTAGCGGGTTTGCACCCATCAATTTCAGCAACATTCCCATATTTGACGCAGACACTTCTACCCTCATGCTGCCCACCCCAAACGTCGCGTCCATTCGGATCCGTCAAGCACCACGATGGCGTCTTTGAACTCCTTCGTGGCCTGCACTGAGAGGGCGAGGGCCATAACGGTGTCGTCGTGTTTTCCGAGCGATTCCATCTTCCCGTTCGGGAGCATTGTGAACATGGACAATTCGTTCGTGAGCACGTCCATAAGGCGGCGCGTAGCCCCGTCGTCTTTGTAGGGGAGAATCAAATGCCGTTGCTCAAAGTGCAATTGCAGCGTGTGGATGACGGCTTCCTTCTTCATGCGACTCATGGTGAACGGCTTAACGGGAAGGTCGCTGATTTCCTTTAGCACCTGATGAAATGCTTGGGCGAAATTGTTCGTTTCAAGTTCGATAATCACGGGATTATACCGTGTATTTAATTCAATGATTTTATCAATTTGCGAACTGAAATCCATGCCCTTCTCGCGGTGCATCCACACCACACGCTTGTGCTTGTTCTCATCCACGGCGAGCACGACCATGCAGGTGTAGTCAGCGGAGCGATCGGGGCTGATAGCAGGGTCCCAACCGATGTAATAATTCACTTCCTCACGGTCTTCCTCGGGAATTGCGTAGGGGTCGAATTGAAATGCCCACGACGTGTCCTTGCATGGCTCCACCATATCTTCGGGGAACAGGCTCGCGTCACTGGCGATTGGACGACACAGGTATTCGCGCGTGAACGCAATAGAAGTCATTTCGCTACGTCGGGCCTGAAGAGCCTCAAGGCTCCATCGTTCGGGCCAAAGCGGATCGCCAGTCTGCTCACTGATAGCGGGATATTCCTTGACCATATACCCCTTGAGCGTCTTCAGTTCTTGGTAAAGGTCGGTGTAAGAGAAGGGTGTGCCGACAATGCACATTTGCGCAGTGTGGTGAAGCACGGGCAGGAGAGCGGTGTAAAACCATGAAGCGATGTGGGCCAATTGCGTGGATGCTTCGGACGACAGAATGTCGTCAAGCACCACGATGTCGGGGTGAGCACCACGCACTGCCTTTCCGACCGACATAGCAGAAATCGAGGATTTGTTCGTCATCTTGAACTTCTGCTTCGCCCACCCACGCGAGGGCTTTAGGTGTGCGAGAACAGGCGTGGACATGATCAATTCGTCCATCTTCGCCATGTGGTCGATAGACTGATGCTGACTGTGGGAAAAGAACAGGACTTCCGTTCCGGGGTTATACGCCATTTTCCACAAAAGGTAGACGCGGTAAAACACGGATTTTCCGTGGTCGCGGGATGCAATCACGCAAGTTTTGTTGTGGCTCTCGGAGAGATTGAACCATTCTTCATGAAAGTCTGCCAACTGGTAGCCGTCGTCCTTCCCGCATATTTCCTCAAAAAAGAACTTGAATGAACGGCGGCCCATTTCCCAATCGACTTTGTTCGCCAATTGGAGAACGGCCTCGCCGCTCATTGGAGATCACCCTCGTTCCAACCACGAGGTAGGAGCGAGAAGTTCGTGTCGTCTTGCACAGGAGCATTCTGTTTGAGTAGCGCGTTTCTCATTCCGATGGGGAGAAGGGAAAGGTCGGAGTCGGATGCTTGCTTCATATCTCCACCCCTAAGTGCCTTCGTTGCCTCAAGGCGAGCATTCGTTGCTGCACTCATCGAACCAAGTTCTCGGGCCAATTCGGCAAAAGGCGTGTCTAAAATTGCTTGTGGGTCTTTTTTGTCGCCATTAGCGAGACTCGGTGGGAGAGATTCGCCAAACAAAGCCCCCCCTCCCTGATTATCGGCATTTCGACGCGCCGTTCGTGCGGCCTGCCTTCCCTGAGCAGCCTCAACCGTCGCATCCGGCTGCTGCGGCTGCGGCGGCTCCGGCTGCTGCGGCTGCGGCGGCTCCGGCTGCTGCGGCTGCGGCGGCTCTTGTGGGACAGGGGTTGGGGGTTGTGGCTGCTTCCTCGGCTTGCGCTGCCGCTTCGGCACCTGCGAAGGCTCAAGCGGCTGAGGGGCTGCCGACGTTTCGCCGGGAGCAGGGAGCCGCAGTTGGCGTTTTCCCGGTGGGAGGGCACGCGGATCCCTCATTGGGACCTGACCCGGCTCAAGGGATTCGCGGGGGGCAGGGAGCAAACGCTGATTTCGCCCTTCGGAAAGGGCACGCTGACTCTCGGGTTCCGGCTCCGGTTCCGCCGCTTGACGCGGTTTGCGTTGTGCATAGGGTGTTCCGTCTTGCTTGATGCGCGGCCCCATGAACTTGTTCGTCCCTCGCGCGTCCTCTTGCGCATCCATCCTTGCCTGACGGGCCGAGGCGGTGGGTATTCGTGCCCTTTCCATGGTGGGTGGCTCGCCACTTACGCGGGAAGTCTCCGGTTCAGCAGCAGCAGCCGGTTCATCAGCCGGTGCGGCGTTCTCCTGAAGCGTGGGCGGGGCACCCTGAGCACGGCGAGTCTCTCGTTCCTGCTGCCTTTCCTGCCAACCCTGCTTGAAGGCGCGGCCCCAGTTGCCCATCTCACCCGCGATGCGACCTGCCCCGCGAGCAAGACCGGGAATAGCGCGAGCAGCCATCCCAACACCTGCTTCGCCAATGCCGGTTGCGGCTCGGTCGGCCATACCGTAAGCACTTTTGACTCCCTGCTTGGCACTTTCCATCATTTGTCCACGACGTTCAGCACGCTGCTGCCTCTTTTCCTGTTCATCGTATAAATTGTATTTCAGCAATTCCCATGCCGCATCAAAAGCCTGCTCAGGAGTCACTTCTTTACGCATTTGATGGCCGGTCATTTCGACACGGGCCTTGAGCAGAAGGTCGTCCCAACGGTCCATTCACTGAACCCCCCGGTATTGCAGGTAGGCCATGCCCTTGTGAATACGATCGGCAGAAGCCATCATGTCATCATCGGCGGATAGATTCATCATAACGCCCTGTTGCGCATCAGCCACCTGTTTCTGCCCCTGTTGCTGATTTTGCTTCGTCTTGGATCGGTTATAAATCGCCTGACCCACCGCTGAAAGCCCACCCGTAGCGAGCACCGCGAGCGGGTTATATCCGACACCTCCGGTCTTCGTCTGTTGAGCCTGCTGCATACCTGCTCCGGCTTGTGCCTGATACATGGCCGCCAATGCCTGTTGCCCTGCTTGTGATTGTGGGCCCTGCTGCATCATCTGCTGCTGCGGCTGCTGCGGCTGCTGCCCACCGGGTGTGGTCGGTGGGCCGCCGCCGGGTGTCGTCGGTGGGCCGCCGCCGGGTGTGGTTGGTGGGCCGCCGCCGGGTGTGGTTGGTGGTGAAGGAGGGAGGGGAATGTTGCCATTGGCGTCAGGACCTTGTGGGACAGGAGGGGTAGGGGTAGGGATGGGGCTGCCGCCGCCACCCTGTTGCATGACCGATTGTTGGCCTGCGCCGCCATCAACCGGCACTTCACCAGTCGCCGCTTGTGCTTGTTCCGCACCAACCGCCTGCGGAACAGGGATTTGTTCTGCTTGTTGTTCTTGCGCCAATCTTTCATCAAATCGGCGTTGGTCTTTCTCCCTTTTCCAAGCACCCTGCGTTTGCATTTGGTTTTGCATTTGCCGACCTTCTGCTCGGGCTTGCTGAAAGCCGGTCTTTAACGCGGTCCCCGCATTTCCAATTCCGCCTGCAAACCGACCGACGCCTGCCATGAAGCCTGCTTTTTCCAAGGCTTCTCGCTCTTGCATAAGTCGAATGCGAGCCATGCGATCTGCGTCAAATCTCGTCATTCAAACACCACCTTGAGAACCTGAAAGGTATCGAAATCCACATTCATGGATTTCGCAATTTCTTCCCAATGACCGCGACTGTTCAAGATAGCGGCAATTTCCGAAGAAGGAACGCCGAAGTGAGTCGCCGCGAGGGCGATGTCTGTTGGGTTGGATGCGGAGAATGCCGTGCTCGGCATGGCCTTCACAATGCGCTGATCCTGAAGGGCCATTTCGCGCTGCACGTCCTCAAGAACGGCGTCGATTTCCTCTTTGCCGAAAAGGCCACCAAAGACGCGACCCGCACCGCGACCGAGAGATTGTGCGAGCCTTTCACCCATAGAAGGTCCCCTATCGGCTGCTACGGCCTCGTTCCGTGGAGGCCTCATCACTTCATCAATGTTCGGGGCAACGGGAGTCGGAACAGGAGTCGGAATTGACTCAGGCTGCGGTTGCGGTTGCGGGTGCTGCACAGGTGGCGCAGGGGGTGCGACGGGTGGGTGCTGCACAGGCTGCCGCTGCACCGGAACGGGTGGTGCCTGTGGTTCGACAGGAACGGGAGGGGCCACCGGCTGCGGGCGCGTGACCGCGGGCGGCTGCTCGGGCGGCACAGGTCGTTCGGGCTGAACGGCACGGGCTTGTGGGCGAATGAGCGTGGATGGGTCTTTGACATGCTCCGGCACAAAACCCGGATTTTGCTGATTCAGGTAATTCACTATACCGGACACGAGCCTATCTCTTCTGTTTCTCCCCTGCCCCATTTGCATATAAAATGCCTGTCCGTTGTCAGGAAGCATGTCTTTGTAGTGGGTTCTGAAGGCATCGTAAAGAGCGCCACCATAGTGTGGGTAATTCGCCATAGAACGATCGAGAATGTCCACCCCACGCTTAGTCTGCAAAGCCCCTTCAGGCAGGTATGTGGAGTAGTCGTATGCGGTGTATGTTGGGGCCTGCTGCTGCTCAACCATTTGCTCAGCCGCGTCGGGCTGCTGCACATGCGGGCTCGTGTTGCGAATGTTGTAAGTGTGCTGAAGCGGCGTCAATTGGTGAGGCATGTATTTGCTCAGCACGGGGTGGCTCGCCCACACCTGACGCACAATGTCCGGCGTCAAATTGTCGCGCGTGTAGCCCTGACGCGCGAGCGAATCCATGAGATCGTAAATGTGCTTCCCCGCCTCGTGATTGATGTAGACTGAGTTCGGCTGAACACGGTGGGACTCGATGAACTCCTTTGTGTCCCGACCGCCGCGCATTTGCTTCAAACCCTCGGCGTATGGTCGCGCCCAAGACTCAGGGAACTTGTTCTCCTTGTCCCTGTTGCCGATACGCAGGTGCATTTGCCCCTGAGCGTCCACAATCCACGGGTTGTCCTTTTGCATCGGTCCCCATTGTCCGTTTCGCCACGTCTGATTGAGAACGGTCCGTCCAAGGTCTGACTCAAACGGTGCAGGTAGCGGGGCGGGGATTTTGCTTGGGTCCTTACCCGACATCATCGCCTCCTGTCGCTTCGCTTCCCAAATGGCGTTTTGCGAATTGACGGCTGCGTTGATTGTGCCTGCTCCTGCGCTAATGGCTGCTTGAAGGGCGTTTTGGTAAAGGTCCTCCATCCCCGGCTGCGGTCCCGCGTGGACAATGGCCGCGGTGTTTGCATCAATGAGGCCCTGATAGATGGCCTCCCACACCGCGTCTGCTTCAACACCAGTGAGATTTCCGCCGCCAATGTCTTCCATAGGGCGCGGCATGGCCTCAAGCCCACCGGGGCCAGTCATGCCGATCAATTGCTGAATCAAGGTGTCGAAGTCGTAGTGCCCTTCACCCTTCGTGATAATGCACGAACTGAGAATAGCCCACGGACTCATCGCTTCCCCACCACACCTGCCGTGAGCAGCGTGGTTGGGTCTTCAAACCGCCACGCTGCCCGCTCTTCATCACGAACCTCCGTCGGCCCTGTGGGGTCAGAAGCACGCTCGGGGCTTGCCTGAGCCCCGCGCTTTGATTGGTGGTCGTTCTCCGGCGACGACTTCAGGGGGTCGCCCGCGAGAGGGTCATGAACCAACGAGCCGGTTTTATCGGCGTTCTTGGGAGGCTTGAACTGACTCAAGGACGTGCCCTTGGGTGCGCTCACGTTGAAATTGGTGCCCTTCGGCTCTCGCCCAATAGTCTGAATCTTCCCCTGAAGACCGCGCGTGTCGCGGTGAACGGTGATGTCGCGCGGGAGCGCACCCTGCTCACGACGCATTCGCTCGTTCGCCAATTTGCGCTCATAAGCCACCGGATCGCGAATACGGAGAGGGATGCCGGAGGCACGAGGGTTCCCGCTGAACATACGGCGAGGGCTGAACGCCTGTCGCTTCGTTTCACGGTCAATGGACTGTTCAGCAGCCGCAGCGCGACGAGCCGTTTTTCCCTTGATGTCACGGCTTGCCTCCTTTTCCCCTTCCTTCATCTTCCGCTTTCGCTGCCGTCGCTTCTTTTCCTTGGACCTCTTCTCATCCTCTTCGGATTCGTCGTCATCCTCGTATTTGCGCCCACGGACCTTACGCTTTGCCTTGATAATGTCGCTAAGCACCGTTGGTCGATCGGCGGAGGCGTTCTTTGCTTGCCAAGATTCGGGGTCGTTCGGGTATTGCACGAATGCACTGAACTCACCGACACCTTCCCTCAATTCATTGAGGGGTTCAGCGATGCGGTCGGGGTGAAAATCATGCTGCTCCAAAGCAATATGCGGTGGGACGGGAACAAATGCCCGGATGTCTTTACCACCCAATTCTTCTGCAATTATTCGGCGGTAGTTTTCTGCCGTCCTGCGCATGGCTTCTCGGATTTTGGCGTTGTCGGCCCCATACCAATTCTCGTGCATTTGCTCAAAAGTCAATGGATCAAGGTCGTCAGTTGGTTTGATTGTTTTATTTTGGGCGTGTTGCCCATCAACCATCATCGGGGCAATAAGTTGCTTGCCGTCCGCCATCCTGTTCCCAATGAAGCCACCAACCATTCGGTGGCCCATTTCATATGCCCTATCGGAAAAATCTTGCATGTCCGCAGCCGCAGCATCCGTTTGGCGCTCGACCTGTTCATCGGGCGAAATCTTCAGCAGGTGCCATACGTCTTCGACAATTTCCCTGCTTCGACCGAAGATGAGGCCCGGTCCTTCACGACGAACGGGACCGACCTGTCCACCATTGGACGCCGCAATACCTGAAGGCGTCCCCATGTCAAGTCCAGTGCCCGCTTCTGCGAGCATGGACTCAGCCTCAGTTTGCGGTGTCGAATTGAGGGTGTCCGCGATTTGCTCCGGCTTGACTGAAATGTGAGGAAGGTCGCCGCTCATTTCACGCAGTGCCTTCTTTCGCCGCGCTTCAGCATCGACCTGTTCTCGGAAGGATTCGGACACCGCACCTTCTTGTGAATGGTGTGAGAGCCCGTCGGCATTCTCGTTGGGGTTCACGTCGTAGTCGCCAACCATTTCACGACCGTTGAATCCCCCGGTGAACTCCTGAACGCGCATGGCCTCTTGGCCCACGCCACGTCGAGGATTCCCCATCGGCATTCAGCAATTCCACCTTTTCAGTGCAGCACCCTTCGGGGTGAGTTTCCCGCCCTTGCTCGTCGGGCCCTTGACGCCGCTCATGCGGGCGCAGAACGACTTTCGCCGCTTTGCTTTCTCCGAACCGGGTTTGAGGGTAGACGGCTTCTCGGTGACGGGGGGCTTCAGGTTCGCGCCCTCTTCACGCTTGAACTTCGCACGGCCCTTGGCGTTGAGGCCACCCTCGCGGCTATGCCGGTTGGGGTTATAGCCGTGAAATGGCTTGTCCGATTTTTTCCGCAATACATCGGCCCATGAAATACCATTGATGTAAGACGCGGTGAACATACCTGATGGATCGGAAAGGGGCTGCTGCGGCTCACAAGCGTCCCATTCATCCAAAATGCTTTCTAACGCGGAGACGAACTCCCTGTGAATTGCGATTGATTGGCGGGCTCGTTGTTGATTGGAGGGCAATTCTTCCATCGCCCTCATGCGTGCTTCGGGGTCCTCATAGCCCATGATGATTTTTTGCGCTCTCCCATTCAGCCATTCTTCATCCTCGGGAATGGTGTTCGTTAGGTAATGTTCAATGTTCATCTGAATGTTTTCCCAAAGTTCCGCGCAACTATACGTTTCCCAAGGGTCGAACAGATCGCGTGTGTAATCATCCAATCCTCGGATTTTCGCGCAAAAGTCGTCCGCAGCCGCAAGGGCTTTCATCCGTGCTTCTTCGCAACAAGGGTCGCCTGTATCAATACCGAGCGTGGCATCTTCGACATCTTCCCCGACATCCTCCCCGACATTTTCCAAATCAAATCCTTGATCGCCCATTGTTTGGCGGGGAAAAATAGAGCGAGAAGGCATGTAGTCGAGTCCCTCTTTCAACAAATCTTCACGAATGTAAAACGCCTTCGCCAGTGTGAGGCACGAATCACAGTCGCACATTTTCACCATGGTTGGCTTCCCTCCGACTCCTTGCGGTTTTGAACGCTTGCGGCGTGTCGCCGCCTTCTTCTCCTGCGGACTCATGCTACGGGTGGTTTTAGGGGTGTCGGAGGACACCTTCTTTGATGGGCGGCACTTCGGGTAGCCCCGAGAGGAAGTGTCGGCCTCATCACGCCCGCAGGGCGGGTGCTTCCCGTCCTTGTCCTTCCGGCTTACGTCCACCCATTCTTCCTTGAACCAACGCCGAAGGTCCTTTTCAATCAAAAGTTCGGAGAATGGGGCGGTCAATCTTTGCCCCCCTTCCTTTTCCACCCGCCGCCTTTGCTCTTATACCACTTCGCGGCCCAACCGTTTGCGTAGGCTGAGGGATAGACCTTGAACTTGGATCGGGCCTTCGATTTTGCCTGCGACCACAGGCCGGGGTTGGTCGGAGCATTTTCGCCCTTAACAACGGACCAAGCGATTTCAAAGGCTTCGTTCATTGGTATTCCTCCCTTATATCATCAGGAAAGCCATAGGGGTCGTGAATCACTCTTCCGGTCAGGTCCACAAGTGAAGACTCAACGTGTTCATTCGGGTCGAAGCAATCAGCGCAAATGATCGTATCGCCATCCAAGTCGATGAAATCATCGGTTTCCTTTCCGCACACTTCACAATAATACGGGTCGCTCTTGACGACAGACCAAGCGGCTTCAAAGGCTCCGCTCATGCAATTGCTACGATGGCTTCCCCGTCTTTATGCGTGTCGGCTCGTATGTCGTTCACCACAGACAGTGCAGCGTCAAGATTACCCACGCCGGTATTCGCGCCCCATGCTCGCAAATGATGGACAAGAACTTCAGTCGCAAGATTCGCCCCGCTTTTTTCAGCAAACGGGCAGCCACCAAGACCACCGATAGAGGAATCGAATTGACTGATGCCTGCAAAGATGCCTGCACGAACCAGTCGGAGAGGCTTTGCTACATCACCCCTGTGGTGAAGATGGAGGGCAGGTTCGACTCCTGCTTCTCGTGCGAGTTGGGCGAAGAGCACCACGTCTTTCTCAGTCCCAACGCCCACAGTGTCGGCAAACACAACCGTGTTCCCGAACATAGCAGCATCGCGCACCACTGATCGAATAGTGCCTTCGGAAAACACACCGGAATACGGAGAGCCAAACGCCATAGAAACGTAGACACGCACGTTTTCCTTGGGGTAGCCGTTGAGGAACGTCCACAATTCATGGACTTTTTCGCTGCGCGTCTTCCCCATGTTTTTCATGCTGAAATGCTCACAGGGGCTCAAAACGATATTGATTTTCTCGACACCGACTTTGAGAGCCCGCTCAAAACCTCGGCGGTTCATCACCAACGCTGAGCCACGACCGCTAAACACTTCTTCTGCGTCTGCCATTTGCGGCACCAATTTTGGGTGCGCAAATGACACTTCTTCGACGTGAACCAAACCCGCGTCGTAAAGGCAGCGAATCAATTCTCGCTTTTTTTCGCTCGGCACAAAGTCGGACAACGATTGCAGACCGTCACGAGGACCCACCTCGTAGACGGTCACGCGCACGAGAAGGGCCCCCTCAGACGGTTATAGACGAATGCTGCTTTAGGGGGAATTGCAGAATACCACTGTGCAAGCATTGGCGTTTGGGAATAGGACAGGGACATTGGCTTGAATGCTTCTTGGAGAGCGATAAGATGCTCCGCGACTTCCTCACGCGGGACATTTGGTTGGGCCCATTCTCCTTCGGTGGAGAGATCGAGAATGCACATTCGATAGAGAATGATGGCTCCGTTGGCTTCAGCCGCGCAATCGTCATGCGTATGCAGGCCGAACGCATCCAAGCCCTCTTTCCACACCTTCACGACCTGCTCCAAGGCATCGCAGAAAAGGAGGGCGTCTTGAACCGTCTGAATGTTGTCGGACGACGCAATCAGCCGACCATGATCAGAATCCTTGAGCATGAGGGCCGCAATTGAGCGGTAGTCCGACATAACCCTTCCTCGCATCATATGGTAATGAGGGAAGCGGTCATCCCTCGTCAAGAACCCCCGCTTCGGTGAGAGCATTTCGCAGGACGCGCCATTCTTCAGGGGACTTCTCGGAGAAGTGGGCCTGAATCACGGTCAGGACGTTCACCTGCTGCGACTCTTCAATGGTCGTAGCAGCCGTCAGGTATTCCGCCAAGTCGGAGAGCGTGTCGCGGATTTCACGGTGCAATTTCACCGCGGTGTCCAAGCCCTTGAAGTCAAGAATGCCCGACTCGACGCGCTCCGCATTCATCAAATCCATGTGATCGTTGAACACGTCGTTCAGCCGGTTCAGGTTCCGCTCAGTCCGCCGCATGGCGTCACTGACGCTCGTAATCGCGTTGGGAATGTTCTCAATCTGCGCTTGGCGTTGAATGATGGGCGCGGCGTGCCGTTCCATGTGGTGAGACACTGCCGTTTCCGTCATTTCCAATTCGACGGCCATGTCTGCAATACCGGCAATACCTCCGAGCACGGCTGCCTCAATTGCACTGCGCTCAGGATGGGTGCAAATGGGGCATTCAGAATTGCTTGCATTGTGGTATTCGCCGGAATGGCGGCGCATGTGTCGATGAGCCGTTCCTTCAGCCCACGACTGGTCGCGATCCAAATCCCCGACTTCAAGCAGACCGATTCGCACGTTCTGCTCGTATTCATCACGGCGCGGGTGTTGGCAGAAGGGGCAATTGCGCCGAGTCTGCCTCCCCGTCATGCTACATACACGCTCTCATGCTCTTAAGGCCCTTTCGGGATGTGTTGATTGCAGAACATGCCGTTTTCACGGGTCGGTGTGGCCTTGCACTGATTGCCGGAGCGGGTCGTGGCTTGGCATTGGTTGAATACCTTCGGCTCATCACGAACCTCCTGTGTTTGTTGAAGGGCCTGCATCGGAGGCAGGTATTGCGGCCCCTCAAGTCCGAAAGGATGCGAATTGCCGAATGGCGACCGAGAAAGTCAAAATGAGTCCAAAGAACGCGCTCATCATCTGCCCTGCCGAGAGGCTACCGCCCTTCCACACGAGGATAACGAAAGCCACGAGCATGAACGTGATGATGTAGATCATCGTTGCGCTTTCAACGAGCATCTTTCGTGGACTGAACAAATCCACGCTCGCACTGGCCCAATTCATTTCAGCGGGACGTTCCTTTGCTTTTTCCATCGTCAAATCATCACCGCCCCTGCTGCACCGCCAACCTTAGCCGCAGTGGCACCAAAACCACCTTGGGTTTGAATTGCGTTGCCCATCATACCTCCAATCAAGTTCCCAAAGAATCCCGGCTGCTGCTGTTGCGGCATCATCCCACCCTGCTGATGAGCCATGAGGAACATTTGGATTTGCTGCTGATTGGCCGTAATAGAGGACTGTGCCGCCTGTTGCACCTGCTGAAGTGTAAGGGCCAAGTTCTCCTGCGAAAGCGTCTGCAATTGGTGAGGCATTGACGCAAAGTCCACCTTCATGTGGTCGCCTTCCTGCTTAAGCGTTGCAGCGGCGAAGAACTCCTTGAGCGAGAGCATGACGACTTCGCTAATCAAATCCATGACAAGGCCCATGTTTTGCGTCACAACGAATGCCGACACGGGATCATGAAGGCCGAGAAGGCGGGAAGTGGCGATGACCGGATCGTTGGCTTGTTGCTGCATCATGGGGTTCTGAGCAAAAGCCATCATAGCGGTCGGGTCTTGCCCCCATCCCATGGGTTGCTGCTGCATCATGCCCATGCCACCCATGCCACCCATGCTACCAACGCCGAATTGCTGCGGCTGCGGTTGGTTGTTGTTTCTACCGAAAAGTCCCATTCATTCACCTCATGCGGTCAGCATTGTTTCAGGCACCGCCATTTGCCTTTGCGGATTCAAACCAACTGCTACTTGTTGGCTCATTTGCTCCATTTGCAGTGCTCGCAAATCAAAGGTAATCGTGACGAGATCGGCAACGCCAGTCATCGGGTTCGGATGTTGGTTGATGACTACACCCTTTGAATGTTGGGCATCCATTTGCACCATGCGGAAGAATTGCTCGTATTTCATCAGCGACTCCGGCGTAGAGCGATTCTGCTTTGTGCTGCCACTCATACCGGGAACACGGAGGAAACGGGTGCCCTTTGACGTAGCAGGGGCGAAGCCGTCTTCAGCCAACTGGTGCTCTTCGACAAGACACCGCAACGTGTGGTAGATGTGCAGGTGGGCGGGACATAGCGTCGAGTTCATCTCATCCCCGTGGTCCCCGTGTGTGCGTGCGTGAGGCTTTCGTGCCTGCCCCGTGTCCTCGTCAAACCAATAAATGTCGGCCAATGAGAGTCCGGTGCGTTCATCTGAAATGTGATTATAGGCATTGTCGCCCTCAAGGAAACGGCGCACGTCCACGCCGCAACAGGCACATTCGTGCGCTGCGTTATAACGATACACCTTGAACAGACCAAGGTTGTAATTTGGTGGACGGAGAGCCTTTCGCAGAATCTTGATGTTCTTACGGCGAGCCTTACCCGGATTCTTTGGATTGGTCTTGAGACGCACTTCAACTGTCGGCATCATCATGTCTTCGTCCATGCCCGAACCCTGAGATCCCGCGCTCGCCATTTCAGCCCGCTGCTGCGCTTTGAGCAATTCAAAGGCCACGCCGGTATGTCCGGCGAGGGAGCGCAGTTCATCGTCGGAAAGACCTTTCAGGCTCATGCCGCCGCCCATAAACGGGATGAATTGCATGACTTCCCCGTTCTATGTGAGGGCTGACATAATGAAAAGGCTTCCGCTGCTCAAAGCAAGTCTACGGTATCAATCACTGCTCTTTCCACATTCAATCCAAATTGCGCAGCAATTGCTTCTACGTTAGTCGCCACCGCGGCTTTCCTCAGCCTCCGCAATTCATGTTGAAAAGGGAGGACTAAGGGGTGCTGCCGCTTGAAGCCATGCTCCCACATGTTCGCTGCCTGAAGATCCCACCAAAGGTCCATTTTATTCAGCAAAAGGCAGACCACCTTCGGTTTGAACATCTTCGCTCGTTTGCGTTGAACGCGGTTCAGCGTTTCGGGAATGTGTTTGTTCGTTATCAAGTCCACAATGTATTGAAAACCCGCCACGGCTTCTTGGCGAAGGTATTCCGAATAGAGAATCCGATGGTCGATGACATAGAACACAATGCTCACGTTGCGTTCGACCATATCTTCAGCCCACAGGTTCCAATAACGGCTTTCACCGCCAACGTCGGCTGAAGTCACGGGGACCTTCCGCCCATTCCACCGGACCTGCTTCTTTGTGCTATGAGGGCGATCCACCTTCCCGTGCCGCACGGGGTGGGTTGTCCGCAATTCGTGAGGAATGGGCTCGATGTCGCCGGGAACGGTCAAGAATTGGTCGAGAGTCGTTTTACCGCTAAGGGAGGGGCCATAGACACCAAAGCGGTGAGGGCGAATGATGCGATAGAGGTATGCCGCCAATTGCGCCGAGCCCATCAGGACGTGGCCGACGAAGATCCAAGACGACATGACTTCCCCTCAACCGCGGTGAAACATCCAGTCCCACACGGTCGTTGGGGTCACGCTCAAAAATGCGTCGAGGCCAACCATGACAAGGAACGTCAGGCAATTGCCGACGACAAAGGAGAGAATAGCCTTGAAGGTCCACGTCATGCGCTCAAGACGCCGCTCATATGCGTTTTCAGCAAGAATGCTCGCCATCGCTTCCGCTTGGCGTTCCTGCTGCGTGTTGAACGGCCACGCCATGAATCCCCCTCACTGGGCGTCCTTCTTTTCACCTTCGTTTTGTTGAGGGACGCCGAATTGCGACATGCCAATGCCATAAGGAGGGTATTCATTTCGCTGCGTGTCCTTCCGAATACGTCGTTGCTGAAGGCGGGCCTGCTGCTGATACCACTTGTCGTAGCGTGACTCTTGGGCAAACTCCGCACGCATGGCGAGCGAATCACGAAGACCACCGACGTGAAAGAGCACCATAGAAATGCACAGGAACCCGAAGGTAATGAGGCCGTATTGCAGCCCCATTTCAGCGGGGCCTGCATCCGGCAAATACCAGTCGAGATGGCTCAGCGTGACTGATACGCCTACGAGCAACGATTGCCACAAAAGCATGGCGATCAGGTTGATGTCAATACGGTTCTCATCCAATGCGGCCCATGGTGGTATGGGCGGGTTGTTTTGCTGCATTATTTTGCCCCCTTGTCTTGTTGATGAGCAAAATAGAACGCAAGAACGTGATTGACGAAGGAGGACTTCGACTCACGCCCACGCGCGGCTTCCATCTTTGCGAACAAATCGTCCGCCATAACGACGGAGACGTGTCGGCTCATCAGCCCTCCCACGCTTGTTATGCCTATGAAGGTTCTCATCAGTGATATAGCACAGACCACCCAACCGCGAATGCGTCTTGGGATTTGCCGAACAGTTTTCCCTGCTCCATGTATCGTTGTTGTGGGTAGTGCTTGAACCAGTCCAAACCGGGAATGTTGGCATACGCAATCATTTCAGGTCGAGGGCCTCGTTCCGCTCCTTTGCCCCCGCTTCTGTCCATTCGTGTATTCAACACAGTGTCGAACCCCTCGGCGTCGTAAAACGGGCGAGCAAATGCTGAATTGAAAGCAACAACCGGAAGCCCCTGCCTCGCCAAGCCCCCCGCCCATTCGGCCATTGGTTGCTGAAGATCGTCAAAGCCACCCGGCGTGTAGGTCCCCCGTTCCATGTAATACGGCGAGTCAAGAACGAGGAAATCCTCTTCGGGGATAATGAGGCCGTTTTCCATCACTTCTTCAATGCCCATGTTGCGCAAATCCCAACCCTGCATCAATGGTGCGTAGTGTGAATAATCCCAAGATGGGGGATATTTGATGGGGCTTCCGTATGGGAGATCGGTGTAATTTCCGAAATCACCCCGCGCACCCCCCTGCCAACCTGATTGTTGCATCATCAGCCACATTTGCGCCATCAGCATTTTCTCTTCGGGACTCCTTTCTTCTTGAGGGGGCAGGTTGAGCATAAGATCATTCACTGAGCCCTGACTCGGGGGCCATGAACCCATCCCCGTCGGCGTTCCGCCGCGAAGCCTCTCATAGTATGTCTCCTTGTCCACGACATCATCTTCATTGGTGAATTGCGACCAATCAACGCTAAATCCGTCAGGATTCTGAATGTGAGCGAACGCATTTATGAGGTTCGGGTTGAGGTCGGACAACAAAGCCCGTTCGGGTTGCAGGTTCAGGGGAATGTTCCCACCGCCAAGGAATGGATCGACAAGGCGACGATGACGACCCACACGATTGAATGCGTCACGGAGGGGGCCAATGTAGTGAGGTCGGCCCTTGCTTCCTTGCCACCTTAGCGGGGAAGGGACGCGGGTTTTTCCCGTAATGTCTTGCATGGCTGCCCACGCTGCTTTTTCAGGTGTCATTTTGCGACCGCGAACTTCCATCATAATTCCCCCATCATGCCTTCGTCCCCGCCCAATTTGGCCCAAACTGCAATTGCATGGCCCGCTCCATCTCGTCTTCGGTCAATTGCCGTTTGCCGTTTTTATCATGGTGTAGATAAGCGATGGTGACTGTCGGGTCCCAACAGGCACGGCAACCAAGGTCGCCCGTGCGCGGGTCAATGTTTGAATTGCAGTTCGACTTTGTTCCCCTCAGTGTTTTGGGACAAACGACCGAGTTCCTGCCCACCGCGTCGTATGTGGATGCTGAAATGCGCGGATGGCGCAGCAAATCAGCGATATTCGTTCCTGCGTATTCCGCATCGGGGCTGAGGGTGTCCATGGTTTCCCGTCCGGGCAACGAAATGCGCACGTTCACGTTTGATGGGAAAGCGTCGTCTTCCCACCCGCGAGCGTCGAGGAATTGCTCAAGGAAAGGCAATTGGCGAGTCGCCATCCAAAACCGCATATTCTCATGGGGCAGGGCTTGAGCCGCCAGATCGCTCACCTGCGAATAGGAGCCGGGTCCCCGTGCGTCACCGGCAGTGAAAACGCGCACTGGAACACCGCTTGCCGATTCACGCCGCGAGATGTTTTGACTTGCGTCGTTATAGAGGACTTCTTGCATTCCCGACATGAAGGGATCAGAATCACCGAGGGCTTGGTCTATTCTCGCCCACAGGTTGTTTTGGACGTTGTTCATCGGATAACGGTTTTCACAAGCGTAGCAGTGTCCACACGCTGAGTCAGGGTCATTCCGCGTGGCGTAAATGCAGGCTTCGGGTGGGAAATCCATGATACCAATACCGGGCATGGCCTCGGTGGTCGTGAAGCGCGAAAAGGCATCCCGTGCTCCCTGCTTCGTCGCGGGCAGGTTCAAGTCCCGAGCGACTTCAGACCACGGGGCAATTTCACGACCTTCAAGTGGATAATCGACCAAACGCGGCTTCCCGTCGTCGTCACGCAACCAATCCCGCCATTTCCCTTGATTTGCGTTAAGCCAATCGAAGATTTCCTGATTACCACCACCGCCCTGTGCATATGTTCCCGACTGTTGCGGTGTCGGGTGGCTCCCGCCATACCGCTTATCCCACCAAAACATCTCATCCGGATCGCCCAATGCCTTCAGCAACACCCCGACGAGGGGCTCAAGGGCAATTGAACGGAGAATTATGCTCACTGTCTTTCCCCCTCAAATTGTTGAAACACCCGAGCAATTTCAGCGGTCACGGGGTCCCACTCTTCTCGGGGCTTGGGGCTGAAAAACCTTCCACGGGATGTAATAGGCTTGCTTGTGACAACATAGACACTTCCAACTGGCTTTTCGGGATTTTCCGTCGTGCTATATCCAACCCTATGCACATTTTCTTTCAATTCGCCATGTCGGTCGTAAATATCCACGAAATCGTCGTCTGCGTAGTTTTGGTTCCTTCGGGCAACGTCCTTCACATTATTCGGACGAATCCATTCCCCCGTTTCGGTATTCAAAATAGGAGAGAGGATGGGATCTAAATCATGGACTATCGGAAACCAACTATTCTGTAAGTCCGGTCTTTCGGCAATTTCTTCCTCGGTAGCGTCCCTGCTGAATGAAGGCTCATTGAGCAATTGGTTTTGCCGTCGGAAGTCTTCGGCCAACCGACGACGTAGCATAAGCCGCCCAAGTTCCATACGGAACTCTTCGGGCAAATCCATGAGCGTTTTCGGCAAACCTTCGCTCTCCCCCGTCGGAGACTCCAAATTAACGGGAATAGCGTCCAAATAATCGTTTAACGGTTTGAGCATTGGGCGAGCGACCCTCTCGACCGCCTTCATGCGTTCGGAAATGCTCGCGTTTTCCAAGGTCCGATCTGTCACGAATTGCCCACTGTTCAGCATCCAATCGTAGACCTTTCCGAGAAATGCCTCGGTCAAATTGTTCCGAATGCGTTCGCGTGCAGGAATCAAGAACTTCTCTCTATCCCATCTTTCGTAGCCCATAAGCGAGGATAAAGCGGGGTTGTCGGGGTCACGCCAGTCGATGGATGGGCGGTGAGCGGCTCGATTTGAAAGACGCGCACCGGGAATGCCCTTTGAGTCACTTCCGTCCTGCCACGTTCCCTTACGTTCCAATCCTTCAATGTCCATACCTGCACGCTTGCGTGCTTCGATGAGGCGGCGCATGGCGACCTTACGCTCATTTTTTCCGACGTTGTAGTGATGGAGCCAACGGGTAAGGGCATAACCGGGGTCGAACGGCTCTTGGGCAGTGAAAGCAGCACGTTCATGTGCCGCGGACTCTTGGGGGGATGACTGTTTTCTGCGATGCGTCATAATTGGCAGGTCCGGATCAACTTCAGCGGGTTGCCTCCAAGCAAAGGCGAACTTTGGGTCATCGAGCAGCCGTCCGCGGAACTCATCCTGCTTTTTCTGCGGGCGCATTTGTATGGCTGACCTCCAACCGTTGTCGCTCACTTCGGTCACAATGCGCCCATCGTCCATGTTGATGCCTGCGGGGAAATCTTGTGCGGGTCCCCTCCAACTGTCAATTTCGCCCTGAGTCGCAATATGCCCCGATTCGTGGCGATCGGTAGAAAGAATACCGCGCAGGTCTCTTTCGGTTTCATCATCTAACAGACTATTTCTCGCAATTCTGTAATCTCTATCGGTCCAACCGCGCGAAGCCGACGGAAGGTATGTGTAGGCAGGACCATTTCGTGTCGCGGTCCCAAGCGCGTCTATTTCTGCGAGCGACCAATCACTTCCCTTATCTTGCCATCCAAACGGTCGCCTGCGCCCATCCCGCGCGACACTGTGAACCCCCCTATGCTGACCCATTTTCTGCAATACGTTGGACCATGAAATGCCGTCAATGTCCGAAGCGGTGAACATGCCGTCGCCCATTTTGCCCTCGGCGCATTCATTCCACGCACGGTCGGCTACGACCGCCGCTTCATACCACTCCCGTGTATTTCTCAACATCTGCTGAAAACGGGCTTCATTGTTCCCCGCCATTAGCAGCATTTCAGCACGAACCCTCGGGTCTTTGACTTCGGGGCCTTCTGCGAGTTCATGATCGAGATGATTCCGCCACATCTGACAGAAATTAGGCTGATGGATTCTCGACATGACTTCTGACCTGATGCCCAAACGATTCATCACTTCTTGCGCATAAACCTCGGCTGAGCGGAGGCAGCATTCGTCAATGCCTTCGTTGCCCATGACCTCGGGCGTTTCGTCGTCGCCCTCGACCTCAATTTCATTGTCAAGCAACGTCGGAATAGCCGCCGATGCAGGGTGGGTGAATACCCGCGGCCCGCCATTGGGTGAGCCGGGGCCGCGCATCACCATATCCGGTCCACGGCTCCTGCAATTGAAAACCTTCCCCACTGTGAGGGGTGTGAAGGTTAATAGGGCTGATATGGCCCCCGACAAACAATGATGCCGAACGGTCAGCAGCCAATCTTCATTCTCCGCGAAGGAACCGACCGGAAGCACGGTCGTGTTGCACAGTCAAACAACATCGCCGCGGCCCGTGCCGTGGCTGACGCCGTGCGAACCACCCTTGGTCCCAAAGGCATGGACAAAATGTTGGTTGATGAGGGCGGCGATGTCATCATCACCAATGACGGCGCGACCATTCTCCGCGAAATGGACATCGACCACCCCGCGGCCAAGATGATCATTGAAGTCAGCAAAACGCAGGAGCAGGAATGTTTTGACGGGACAACCACCGCCGTCGTGCTTAGCGGTGAATTGCTGAAGCAGGCTGAGGAATTGCTCTCACAGGGCATTCACCCGACCACCATTTGCGACATTTTCCGCAAGGTCGGGACCGAGGCCGTGAAGGCGTTATCCGGCTTCAGCAGCCATTCCGACGAAGCCATGTTGCTTAGCGTGGCTCGCACCGCCCTCACCGGAAAGTCGTCGGGCGACCTGAAAGAGCACCTCGCCTCCATTTGCGTTGAAGCCGTTGAGCGACTCGACAAGCAGGACGGCTCAATCAACCTTGACGAAATTATGGTGGTGAAGGCCCTCGGTGGAGAAGCGACGGACTCATCCCTCATCCAATCCATCGTTCTCGACAAGGAACGCGCTCACCCGTCCATGCCGAAGACGCTGACGAACGCTCGTAGGGCCATCTGCGTCCTGTCCTGTCCGCTCACAGTGCAGACTACCACTATGGATGCAAACATTCAGATCACCGACCCGTCTCAAATTGCCGCGTTCTTGGAGCAGGAAGAGGCTTCTTTGCGCGAAATGGTGGATAAAATCGCCTCGTCAGGCGCGAAAGTCGTTGTGTGTCAGAAGGAAATTGACGACCTCGCCAAGCACTACCTCGCCAAGCGACACATCATCGGCGTGGAGAAGGTCAAGAAGTCGGACATCGAAGCCCTGTCCCGCGCCACTGGCGCGGCCATTGTTGGCAACCTCGATGACCTCGACACTGCCGCCCTCGGAACCTGCGACAACGTAATGGAGCAACGGGTGGGAGAATTGCCCATGATGTTCTTTGAGGGCTACGAAAAGAACCCACCAGTCACACTCGTGCTTCGTGGCGGCACTGCGCCGTTCATTGAAGAAGTCGAGCGAGCCTTTGATGATGCCGTGGGCGTCGTCAAGGTGGCCCACGAAGACGAACAAGTCGTCCCCGGTGGTGGTTCCGTGTTCGCTGCCCTCGCTCAGTCCATCCTCACGAATGCAAACACCAAGGTGGGGCGCGAACGCATGGCTGCCGAGGCTTTCGCTGACGCGCTTCTCGTAATCCCACGCACTCTCGTGGAGAACGCGGGTCTTGATCCGGTGGACGAGATTATGACACTGCGTTCGGCCCACGCTGAAGGGAAGGTGACGTGGGGTGTGGACGTGTTCGCGGGTGGCCTCATGGACATGGCCGAGAGCGACGTGTGGGAGCCACTGCGCGTTGTGTCGCAGGCCATCAAGTCAGCCGTCGAAACGTCAATCATGATTCTGCGCATTGACGACGTGATTTCGTCCAAGAAGGCGTGATGAATCACACAGGCCAACCAAGCGACTGAAGGATTTCCCTTCTTCGATTGATGGCTCGTTCACGCAGGTGCTCAGGCAACCGCTCAACACCACGGGTCATCCACCGCATCCAGTCAATCTGTTCGTCAGGTATGGGAACGAGGAACTCGGGCGGAATGGGCGGGTTCATGTGAAATGTTCCCCATCCTCCGAGTTCACGAATGCCCTGATAATTCGGGAACCATGGTGCTTCCTCACGAATACCGAGGATTGTTGGCTTCCCCCTTTCTCGCGCCCTTGGCGTTCGCCATTCAAGCGGTTCGGTGATAGCAAGAAGTGGTCTATCTCCACGATCCATTACGGACCGTATGGCGTAGTTCTCGGCTACGGATTGGTTAGGACTCGACCAAACAATGCGCGTGTTCCTTATCTCCGGATCTGTCACCATGGGGTTGAAATTGCGCAAAACGTCGTATTCGGGGGTGTCGCCAAACTCACCCATGCTCACAATCTGCGGCTGAATCCCCTCTTCCATGATGCGCTCAAGGGCCCGCGTGTTGGTCCCATGAAAAGAACGAATGCCGGGAGGCAATTCGCGCTCAGCCTTCACAATGTCCCACGCGAGGGAGAAGGCGGTCCTCACTGCCAACCCTCCACTTCGTCTTCCATCCGTTCTCGTAGCCCGCGCCATTTAATTTCGTGCATCCGTTGGCGATAATACGGGTCCTCTTGGTTGTGTGACCACAATTGCTTCGCTTCCCACGATTGAACCGGGTCAGGTCGGTTGTCGATTTCCATTCCGTAATTTTGCTCCAATTCACGGGCCAAGTCGCGCATAGCCTCGCCTATGCCTCTTCGTTGGTATTCATGTTGCACCGCAAGATCCGAACCACTGTGGGCATAATCAGACAAGAATGGACGTAAGAGTTCAAACATTTCCGGCTCCCACCAGTCCTCAACTGCCGCAATTGCTTCTTTGGTGTCTTCGGGGACATCATCTCGTTCCAATACAAAGTCCCGTATGTATCGTCCGCGATCTTCCATATCGTCAAAAGGATCACTGTGCCTATAACCGTAAATCCTCAAATGCCCAATGGGGTTTTCAGTCGCTTGTGCAAATGGCGAAGGGGCGACACCCTGCGTTTCACGGGAAGGGAAGACTTTGACGGCAATTCCGTCGTCGAAACCGCCGCCATACGCAACCATAGGCCATTCTATGCCGTCGCGATCAACGTGCGTTGCGTGAAATAGGCGATCTCGCAAGCCGGGGTTATCGAGGGTATAGCCCCAACCACCATATCCTTGTGTGCCGTCTTCGTTGATTCCATGCCGTTCCATCAACACGGCATTATCCCTGTCCGCTTCGTCGGTGAACGCGCTCAATTCATCCAAAAGAGCGCGGCGTTCAGCCAACGCCTGCGTGTATTCGGGTCCAATTTCACGAATTGAATTGAGATCCAGTGGGGCTTTCACCACCAACCACGCGGTGTCGAAAGCGTTCATTCTTCCATCACCCCAATGTCCGAAGTGCCGTGCTTTTCACGCATCCTTTGAGCAAATCCTTCACCAAGATCCGTTTTCATTGACCTGACCGGATCAAAAAAGGTCTTCCCTTGAGATTGAGCCAAACGCACGATGAGATGCAAAAGGGCTTCCTGATACCCTTTTCCTCTATACCCACTCTTTGTCGATATTGTATAGGGATAGATGCCGTGGTCGAAATATGGCGCAATAATGTGGTGAGCCCTCCAATCGTCGTCTTCATCCATGATGTAGGCCGAACCGACGCCCGCTCCATCCTCACTCAAGCGGGCAAAAGCAGGCAATCGTTCCTGTGTTTCAGGGTCGATGAAGTCCGCTTCCAAGCGTTGATAGGGGTAGCCCCCGATTTCCTCGGTTGTTTCACGGATTGAGTCAAAGTCAAGCGGGGCCTTCATCAAAGACCAAGCGCGGTCGAAGGCGGTCATTGTTGATCCCCCATCCGCTCACGAAGACCGCGCCACCAAATCTCATGCAATCGGTCGCGGTAGTTCGGGTCGTTTTGGTTCGCCGCCCACATGCGCTGCGCGTCAAAGGACTGGTTGGGGTCGGGCCTCAAATCCACCTCTAAATCGTCGGGAAGGTAATTGTCGTTGAGTTCGCTTAGGAAATCGCGCATGGCCGTGGCTATGCCTTTGCGTTGATAAGAAGGTTTAACGTCGAGCATTGAACCTTCCGAGTATTCATAGAGCATGTCGCTCGCCGTCTCGTAATTGGCTTCTATTTCATCCAATTCGTGGTCCGTGTATTCTTCCGGGTTGTGTTCTGCGCGAATCCGAGCATCGAATGGGTTTTCAGACAAGCCCATTCTTTCGGTGATGATGCCTTCAAGGATTGAGCCTCGGTCTCCATGACCTGCGGCAGTGACAGAAAGCGAACCTACCCGATTTGGTAAGTAGTCACCATAAAACCACCTGTCGCCAATCTGCGCACCATGCCCCCTACCAATTTCCTTTATGGGGCCTTGTCCTCCGCCGACATATGCTGCCACTTCGGCACCTCCGCCCCCCAGTCCGTAGGTAATCATTGGAAACTTGTTGCCCTTTTTGTCGTAGTGGTTTGCACGGTAAATCGAGCCGTGGTGTCGGGCCATCCCGATGATGTGCTCCAACGAAGAAAGTTCTTCGATGAGTTTGACCCAATCTTGATAGGGGATGTCTCCCATGATGCCGTGAGTCGTCGTCTTATAATCTTCCTCAAGCAAACTCCGAAGCATGTTCGCTCTTTCCGTCATAGCCCAAAAGTAGTCATCGCCCAGTCTTTGCACTGAGTCAAGATCCAGTGGGGCTTTCACCACCAACCATGCACAATCAAACGGGCTCATCGTCGTCCCCCGTTTTTCGTCGCATTTGCTCCTGCAATTCCTCACTAAACCACGGGTTTTCGTATTGCATCGCGTTGGGCCAGTCGATGTCTTCGGGCGGAATTGGCTCGTTCGACACAAACGACGCCATCTCAGGGTCAATGCCGAGTATTCGTGCGAGAATGGGGGAATGGTCTATACCCGGCCTCATGCGGGGGTCGCCTTCATCACGCCAAAACGGGAGGGTGATGATTTGTCGGCTTTGTGGCCGCGTCATACCGATCCACTTCGCCGCCCCGTCTTCGTCACGAGAAGCGTAGACTTCACCAAAATTGGACTTGATTCCTTGGGCTGCAATAGGACCAAGGTTTTCCATAGGCGTGGCGTGGTAATACCACGGTGCCTTGACGAGCGACCACGCTCGGTCGAAGGCATCCGCCATGGTTCATGCACCCCTCGCTCATCGTTTGAACATTCCGCGACCAAACATGAAGTCCCATATTTCAGGGTCAATGTTGTGTTGCTGACCTGTGGGTATGGGCCTTCCTTCTTCGCCGCCTGCATAAAACAGGCCCCATTGTTGAGGTGGACCAGTATAGCCGTCAATGTTGGTTGCCCCTAAATCGGAAAGCACACGTCTCCGCAATTCGGGGTCACGCAATATCGTTCGCTGCATCATCATGGCCGCGCTTGGTGGTTTGAACACCTGAGAAGCGTATTCAGGTATAATCACCCAATCTTTGCCATGTTCTTGAAGACGCTGACCCCATTTTTCAACATCTCCTTCGCCAAAAAGGCCACGATAGAGAGAAAAGGCCAAATTGTTCAATTCATCTTTCTCGCTCCCATCCCAATTTATGTGGCTCGTTCCGTCATTTCCCATTTGCATAGGAGGGACATAGACCCGCTCGGGGTTCACTTCAGGCAACGTGAACGAATGGACATCACGGGTATTCCCTCCATGCTGTTCTTTGTCCCATCCCGCGTATTGCTGCGCCGTCAGCAATTGCGGCGAAAAGAAGCGACCGCTTGGATCGCCCGCACGGTATAGGGTCTGCCCAGTGAACGGGAAAAATGGTGCTAAATTGCTCGGCTCATTGACTTGAGCCATGATGAGTTCGGGCATGATGTCTTCCAAAAAATCATGGTCTTCGCCCGCCCAATCCCACGGCTGCCTGCGTCGGTGTGCGTCAAAAATCCTGAAGGCCTCGTCCTCGGTGATGGGGGCTTTGATGATCGCCCATGCGGCGTCGAAGGGCGTCACCACCAATCATCCTCCGTGATTCCCACATCGTTAGCGGCCTGTCGCTGCCATTCCTCCAAATTGTCCCATTCGCCGTGCATTTCAATGGGTGACGCATCTTCATGGGAAAAAGATTCCACGAAATCATCGTATTCGGACGTTCTATACACATCATCGGTTGCCTGATGTTGAGGCGGATTGCGGTTAAACCGCTCAAGCGATTCATTGTTCCGGTAGGCAATCAAACGCTGCAAAGCCTCCCGTGCGTGTTTTTCCCGTTGGTCGGGTGTGAAAGCGGCTCCCGAAGTCACTTCAGGGTCAAGCCGCGCCTTTCCTTCATTGATGAACTCCTGAAGCAATTCAATAACGCGGTCGTGCGGAAGCCTCACGCTCCCCACATCGTTCCAATCTTCCAACATAACACCAAAGCCGGGACTGAAAGGGTCTTCACGCAACATTCCCGGTTCGTCTTCTCCATATTCGCTTGGGTCAATGACGCTGATGCTCGGAATTGTCCTCCGCATTGGCGGTGCTTCAATACCGCGTGAGTCAATCAATTGTCTGTTGGCGGGGTTCATGTATCGCGCAGCCGAACCGAAGAGCGCGTATTGGAGGGCGGCGTCGAGATTGTTTGAAAAATACCGTGGGTCGTCCCTCGCGTCCCCGCCGCTGAACAACATTTCGTCGTCTTCAATTGTCCTAACGAGGCCCCTGTCGCCCGCATAAACGTCAATGGGGGCTTTGATGATCGCCCAAGCAGCGTCGAAGGCGGTCATCGCAATACCCCAAGCCGTTGGTGCCCTGCCCCCTGTTCAAGCATTTCAAGCAAAAGCCGGTAAAGGTGGGCCTGTTGGTCTATGAACCCGCCGAAATCATATCCTCCCGTAGCATTCCGGTCAAACTGTTTTGCGCCCTCAACCAATTCCCCCGTATATGGATTTGAGAATGTAGGTTGCGTTCCCCACGCCAACCTCCCTTGCCCGTCCGCCAACTCGCGCAACAAGATTTGCAGCATTTCATTGTCGGGTAATGTGCGGTAGCGGACCCGTGGGGGTTGGCTCAATGATGGGGCATAAAAACCACTATTCCCCCTCCGAACGGTCTTGTCCGCATCAATACCAATCCAATTCATGTTCTCGGGTTCTCCCGTTAAAAACTCAGGATCGTGAATGAGGCGGACTGTTTCGTCCGTGGGGGTAGCAATCCGCAATTCAGGTATTCCTGTCCGGTATTTCCTCTCCCCTCCACTTCCTGAGCCAAATACGGCGTAGGCAAGAGCCGTTGATTTGTCGGGTGTCCAATACCGCGTATCTTGTCCCCCGCGTTTATTGCCCTGATAAAGCGTGTCGCCTTCTTCGCCGGACAAAACACGAAAACCCGGCATGACGTAGGGCATTTTTACGATGTCCCAAGCGGCGTCGAAGGCGGTCATATCATACCTCACCTACCCAATCCCAATTTGCATCAAGGAATCGCTGTTCTATTCTATCCTTTGCCCCATTCTCTCGTTGAACAATAGCCACTTGATGTGTTCCCACCCCATCGGGTATCATATCATACCCCACCAATTGAACCTGTTCGCCTGTGTGTTTGTTCCTCAGAACTCCCTGCTTGAGCAAAGCCCAAGCGGTGTCGAAGGCGGTCATAGAAGCCCCCTCCTTCGCAGTTCCTCCATAATCGCAGGGTGTTCCATGCCCTCAACGAGCATGGCTCCGTATTCGTTTTCCGGTCCCCCCAAGTGAACAAACTCGTCCTGTATTGCTTCGTGGCCTTCTTCGTGCATGATTGACTCGATGATGCGCCGAATCATTTCATCTTCAGAAAGTCTTCGCCCTCCGAGTTCTTCGTTTCTGTTGCCCGGATCGTCCCAAGAATGGATAGGATGTGCGAGATTTACGGCTGCGACGTATTTATCGTCCGTGGCGTAAAGATTAGAAAAAGGCCCACGTTCACGTTCTTCCGGCTTTCTGCTCCGTTCTCTCCATCGAATGTTTGTCTTAGGCCATTTCATCGGAACCCAATTTTGCATCCTGCTATGAAAAGCGGCTTCTCGACTTCTCTCGTTCCCGTTTTCCAAATCCGCTCCAAAATAGAAGTCGGCCTTCAAAATCGCCCAAGCGGCGTCGAAGGCGGTCACAACGGCTCCCCCCATTCTTCCCGCAGTTCCTCGGCTAAACGCTTGGGGCGATTGACGGGCTCAATAGGCACTGGTGGGCGGTCTTCCTCAATGACCGGCCAATAGGTGCCTTCGGGATAGGTGGTGTGGATGTAGCCGGTGTTAAACGCATTCGTTGGCCGAACCCCTGTTTGTCCCTCCCAAAAGTCCATGCCCTCAAGACTTTGCAGGTTGCTTGGAGCAATCCTTCTCATCAGCCCGAGGGCCCCCCGATCGGCGAGAATGGCCGCCAAATCGTAAATGGCGGTCATGTAGCCGCGGTTCCGATAAGGATTCCACGTCGAAGTGCCACCCGACGAGAACACCTGCGACGGCTCGTGTAGTGGGGCGGCGGGACGGTTGAAGGTTGCTTGAGAGCGGTCAATTTCATTTTGTCCATACGGTCCGGGGCCTCGGATGGCGACATGCACGTTTTCCCCTATGACCTGAGCCGTCATGGGGTGCTCTTCGCCCGTCACCGGATCCAAGAAGCGGGCCACCGGCTCGGGTGGCGTTTTCGTTGAACTCCACTTGACGTTTTGCGGATTTACAGAATCCACGATGAGGGGGGCCTTCATGACCGACCAAGCGGTGTCAAATGCCGTCATCGCAACACCCCAAGCCGCTCCAATTCAAAATAGGTGCGGTCCGGCATATCCCTACCCTCCCTGTATCGGATTTCCTCTCCGTCGGAGAATACCGGAATGACTTCTTCAAGATGCTGAGGCGCAATCGGACGAACCGACATCGTAGCGCGGTAGCCAATTCCGGGTTGAAAATCGGGGTCTTGCCACACAGGACCCGGCGGGGTAATACGCGATCCAATAATGGACATGGGGCGTCCATGCCACGCATCGGAAAAGAATTGGGCCATCAGTAGCGGGTGAAGGTCGTTGTTGAAAGGGCCTTTCTGTTGCCATTGTCTTAGACTGACGGGTTGCCTTTGGTGACGAAACGTATAGACGGCTTCGTCATGGGGCCATTCGGGATATTTGAACGCCTCGCCCCTTTCTGCCTGTTGTATCGCTTCCATCACGGCTTTGCTATCAGGGGCAGGGCGACCGTAATGCGGCAAAACCGGACGTGGGACAATTCCTTCTTCAAGAACCTGATCGACAAAATCAGAAGGAATGGCGCGGTAGGCACGGAATTGGTCTTTTCCGCCCCATGAGGGCGTGACTTCGACCGCCTTCACGACCGACCAAGCGGTGTCGAAAGCGTTCACCATACGTCCAACCCCCACTGCCGATTGCGATAGGTGCGCGAAGTGCCTGCGTTGTCTTGGCCCCCAGTGTCCAAACGCCCCGGTTCCTCCAAACCTTCAAGTCGTTCTGCCGCCCCCATAAGATGTTCCCGTATTTGCTGCTCCGTCGCGTTTTGCGCCGATGTGTCACCCACATAGACCCCTTCGTCGGTCATCCGCCGTTGGATTCCGTGTTCACCGAGAAGACGGATCATGTCGTAGATGTGGTTGCTCAATTCCGCTTTTGGCATAGGCGTGTAATTGATGGGGGCCTGATCGACGGCAAAATCATAATCGGGGTTCAGCGGCTCGCTCATCACTGCTCCCCTTTCCCCGGTCCATGTTTCAGGGTCTCCAAATAGAACATTTTGCGGAGAACGGTCAAAGTCCAAAGGGCCGGGGTCCTCAGCGACCATGACTTGCGGAATGGTTTGACGCATGGTCTGCATCCCCGTGCCCGAACCGAATAGAGCATAGCGCAGTGCCTCATCGAAATTGCGCGTCCAATAGCGCGGATCGTCGCCCTGATGCCCACCGGAATAGAGAGGGCCCTTGATGGACTCACGGTCGTCAAGGAACGGTTCGTAGTCGTCGTCTATGACGAACCACGGGGCCTTGACGACCGACCAAGCGTCGTCAAACGCTCGGCTCATGTGATTCCGCACGAACCGCGGAGAGAAAAACGTGGCGGTCAGAACTCGGCTCCTTCCAAGTCTTCCAAAACACGATGCGGGCTTCCCTTGGGGGCGGCTTGCTTACGGGCCCTTGGGCGAGGCATACGAGATACGGAACCGTAGCCCCCGTAATCCTCGGAAGATGGCTTCTCCCTCTTTGACTTAAAACCGTGGTCGAAGAATGGACCCTCATAATCTCCCCTTGCGCTCAAATCAAGACCACTTGTCAAACCTGTGTGGGGGCCATGTTCCGAATCGCCCAATCCGAGTCTTTGGCGGGCGAAATCTCGCTGATAGTCTGCGGCAAGCAGCGCGTAAATGAGAGCATTCGGATCGACTGTCCCCAAATTGTGCGCACCCGAACCCATGTTGTTGGCGAGGTTCATACGTTCCTCGGTATCAGGGTGAACCTGTGAGTTAATGCGGTTGAATGCCTGATGGTTGGGGTTCGCCTTAACGATAGACCAAGCCGACTCAAACGCTCCCATGTGATTCCGCACGAATCACAGGGATAAAAACGTCGCGGTGAGTCAGGGCCCTCACCAACCATCCCCCCATATTGCCTTCCCATCGACGGTGACTTGCTTCGTCCCATACCGAGAATGCGGCATCGAAGGCATCCACGCAATACCCCATGAGCCGCTCCTTGAAAAAAAAATCCGGCGGGAATGGGACTCCGGATCGGCCAAAAGACGGGACTCCTAACACCCCTGTGAGTCCTAACAAAAAAAGTCTCAGATTTTTTCCGTGTAGCGTCTGTGGTTAGGGAGGCCGCGCAGCAAAAAAAAAAAATGTGCCCGCAGGCAAGCCTGCGGGCCATTTTGTTTTTTTTCGCTACACTGCGCGGCAGGCCCGACCGCAGGTCGGGCCGCACGCTCGGCGTGGCGGGCTCGGCGGCATAGCCGCATAGCGGCGCAGTGCTGCGCTTTTGCTGCGTTGGCTCGGCCACCCGTGGTGCTTTGTGGTGGGTGGCGGTGGCCCGCCCATCCCCGCAATAGGCTCGCCGTCCCCCGTTTAGCACGCCTCACCCGCCCTCGCTCGGCCCGATCCTGCTCTCGACGGGCCATCCATGGGCTCAAATCGCTGCACGGTGGGCCTTTTGCGGCTATGTGGCCCGCTCGCCCACCCTGTGGCTCGTGCTCCCTCACCAGTGGCCCGCCCTCAGCCGAGCCTGCCCCGACGCCCGGTCAGGCCGCTTTTGCTGCTACACGGTGCCTCCATGGGCGCAAAACGGGCATATGCCGGTATGTGGCCCGCCCCACCCCCTTCTGCGCAGATTTCCGCGCTCCGAGCCGTCGCCGCGCCACACCGCAGGGGTGCCGGACGGGCAGACTTTCGGTCACGGCCACGCAGAATGGGTGCGGTGAGCCCGTCGAGGCCATGTGCGGGGCATGAGTCCATGCTCATGGCCCATGCCCATGCCATGCTCATGGGGTCGGCTTTCTTCACTTTCTTCACTTTATTCATTCATATTTTTCTCTCCCCTTCCCCTCTATACCCCTTTTCAGGGGTGTATCTCATAGGTGATGGATGATGAAAGTGATGAAAGATTGAGGTTCAGTGGGCCGTTCACGGTAGCCCACCCAAAAACCGCTACGCTGCACCACGAAACGCTGCGCTTGATTCATATACACCCCATGGTGTAGGAAGGGCGACCGGAGGCCGATATGATGAGCAACCCGACCACGACGCAGCCCGAAAACCGACAGACTGAGCCCCTGCACAGGTGGCTTCCCGCCGTGGACCACAACGGCAACCCATGGAGCCCGCAGCAGCGGGACATCCTCAATCACGCCATGGCGACCGTCGAGAACGGCGACTCGCTCCGCCTCGTGATTGAGGCCGTGGCCGGATCCGGAAAGACCACCGTGCTCCGTGGCCTGTTGGTCGGCCTCGCCGCCGCCCATGCTGAGGGCCACGTCTTCTCCCTGTGTCCCATGGCGTTCAACCGCAGCATCGCCAAGGTGCTGCGCTCGACCATGGACCCTGTGAAGCCCGACGGTGCCGACTGGGTGATGCCCGGTTCCGGCACCCTCAGCAGCCACGGTATGCGGACCGTCACCGCATCCTTCACCCACGACTTCACCATGAGCGACGGAAAATACCCCGTCCTGCTTGGCCGTGTGGCCCTCGCTGACGTGCTCTCGGATGAGGACATGCACAACCTGTGGCTGAGCACGGTGCCGACCACCCCGAACGGCAACAAACGCACCCGCATCGCCTTCCAGTCCGGTGCACGGTGGCTTGGCTCCCTCGCCACGTCGGCCATGGCCGCCGGACTGTGGACTGAAGGCACGCAGGACCGCGGGGCTTGGGCCACCTTCCTCCGCCTCAAGGCAGGAAGCATCCGCCTCCCTGAGCAGCCGTTGTGGGTCCATGCCCTTGACGACGACTCCGACGTGGCCGAACTGCTCTTCACCACCGTGGGCTCCATCATCGACCGCGGCATGGCCCTCCTTCAGCACCCCGACATGGTGGTGCGCCCGTCGGCCACCGCAGTGTGCTACATTGTGCGCGGCCAATACGACACCGGCACCCTGACCCGCTGCGCCACCATGGACGACCCCGCGCTCACCGAAGCGGGCCTGCTCCACACCCCCGCCACTGGCGGCAGCAGCACCGGCTCGGCGTCGGGGGCCACCCTGACCCGATACCGGACCCAAGGCCGCTTCGGCCACGACCGCATCGCCATTGACCTGCCCCGCCTCAGCAGCGAGCACTTCTCGGCCCTCAACGCGACCCTCAAGGCCGCACGCTTCGGTCGCTTCGGCTACGCCAACACCAACACCGCCGACGACAGGTGGAGCATCGCCCCGGAGGGTGCGACGGGATGGGTGCGGAGCGTCAAGGACACGCCCGAGGACATCGCCGTGTTCGTCGCCGTGGTCCGTGAGGCCACGGGCCTCGACCTGAGCGCGGACTTTGGCTTGGCCCCTGCCCCCGCCACCACGGCCCCCATCAGCGGGAAGGCCCTCATGGCGTTCGCCGATCAGGCCTATGCCCCTGTGCGGCTCGGCCTGAGCCCATGGCGCACGTTCGACTTCATCCTGTGCGATGAAGTGCAGGACATGAGCCCGCTCCAAGCCACGCTGATGCGCTCCATGCTCCGCGAGGGCGGCTCCGCCGTCATTGTGGGCGACCGCCGCCAGTCGCTTTACCTGTTCAACGGTGCCGACAGTCGGGCCATGACCGCGAACGCTGAGGCCCTCGACGCCACGTCGATGCCCATGACCGTGTGCTTCCGCCAGTCGGCCACCCTCGCCGCTGAAGCGGGCCGCCTGCTCGGCTCCCTCGACGGCAGCCGCACGCTCTATGCGGACCACACCCACCCCGAATACATCCCGTCGTGGCCCGTCGGCACTGCACCGTCTGTGCTGAACCACGAGGGCCTGCCCCACGCCTTGGAGCGTGGCGACATGGTGGTGTGCCGCGTCGGTGCGCCCCTCGTGCCCCTCGCCATGGCGACCCTCGCTCGCGGCATCCCCGTGGTGCTCGGCGGTGGTGGTGACGCCCTCGGTGACATCCGCCGCCTGTGGGCCGACGCTCAGCAGCCCGAGGCCCGCAACGTCAGCGATGCGGTCGATGCTTACATGACCGCGTTGCTCGTGGGTGGGAAAATCGGGGACCGCCGCTTGAACGGCCTCGTGCGCCTCCCTGCCTTCCGCGGTGATGAGGCCGCTGCCCGTGCTGATGAGCGATACACCCGCCCCGAGATGGCGTCGGTGGCCCTCACGGCCCTCGCTCGCATGTTCATGGACACCGACACCGACCTGCCGTTCATGGTGAACGGCGACAACCCCCGCGACTGGCTCGCCTCCGTGTTCGACGGCGACGACGACGCCCCGACTGAGCAGGGTGCCAACGTCGTGACCTTCAGCACCGTTCACAAGGCGAAGGGCCTTGAGGCCGACCGCGTGTTCGTCGTGACCGACCGCATGGGTGAGGACGGCGAGGGCAACTCCAAGCCCGCACCGTGCTTCATGCTCCCGTGGTCCATGCACACCGCCGCCGAGGCCGAACAAGAGCGCAACGCGGTGTATGTCGCCGTGACCCGCGCTAAGTCCTTCATGGCCTACGTCACCTGCAACGGCGACAACCCGTGGTGGATGCTCGACACCACCGCGCCCGTCGCCCCGACCACCGACGACGACACCGACGACGACACGCCCGAGCCTGTCGCTGAGGACGCCGTGGAGGCCGTGCCTGAGCCCGTCGATGCTCCCGAAGCCCCCGAGGCTGCCGACGACGACGGCGAGCCCGTGGAGGCCGCCCCTGAGCGTCAATTCGCCTGCGTCCGGTCCTGCACCGACGCGACGTGCTCCTGCCGCGACACCTACGCCCGCGACGACGTGCGGTGCATCACCGCCGATCTCGTGACCGACTCCCCCGGCGAGGCCCAAGCGTGGCTCGCGGCCAACACCGCCGAGTCCCTCGACGGCTACACTGGCGGCCAGTGGCTCCCCTCCACCGCCGAGGACGACGTGGCCGTGTTCGCACTGTGGCTCCCCTGCCCCGAGGACGTGCTCGACGCCGTGGCTGCCTTGGCTGCCCCTGAGCAGCCCAAGGTCAGCGGCGACCTGCCCTCCTGCCCCGACTGTGGCTCGCTCCGATTGTTCAAGGTCGAGTCCGAGCACGGCGACGACTTCGACGTGTGGGTGTGCGAGGATTGTGACGACGACGACGGCCACGACGACGACGGCCACGACGACGACGACGACGACGGCGGCGGCGGCCACGAGGCCGTGCCTGAGCCCGTCGAGCCCGTCGAGCCTGAGCCAGTCGCCACGAACGACGGACCCGCGCTCCCTGAGCCCATCACGGACCGCCGCCGCATGGACCACGACGACCGCCGCGCTCAGGTGCTCGGGATGCTCGACGCCCTCGCTGCCTCTCACGCCGCCGAGGGCAACCCCGGCACCGTTGAGGCGGGGACGTATTCGGTGGACGCCGCGCATCTCGCTGCCTTCTGCGGTTGCTCCGTGGACACGCTCAAGCGACTGTGCGATGCTGAGGCCGAGCGTCAAGGTAGCCAAGCGGTCGAGGAATGGTGCGATAACGTCGGCGCAAATCAGGTGTGCTTCGACACGAACGGCCTGCGCTCAGCCGTGTGCGACCGCAACGAGAACGGACGCTACACCCGCAACGGTCGCTTCCTGTTCATGCGCTACACCGACGACGACGAGCAGCCCGAGGACGAGCAGCCCGACGAGCCCGTCGAGGACGAGGACCTGACCCCTGAGCCAGTGGAGCCCGTCGAGGACGCGAGCGAGGACGAGGACACGAGCGAGGACGAGCCCGAGGACCGCGCGAGCGAGGACGAGGACGAGGACGAGCCAGTGGCCGCCTTGGTCCTGCCCGCCACCGTGGAGCCCCTCGCTCGTGATGAACCACTGACGGTCGAGCGGCTGCGCGATGCCGTCCATGCTGCCGTCGTGGCCCGAGGAATTGACGCCATGCCCACGGGCCGCTCCCGTGTGGGCCTGCCCCATGCTTTGGCCTTCACCGTCGGGGTGGGTGCTGAAGAAGTGGCTGAGGCCCTCGGTGTGTCTGAGCGCACCCTGCTCAAGCGGTTCGATGCTCTCGTGGAGGACGCGAAGGAGGGCAGCATGGGATATTCCCTCTTGGGCCTCCTGACCCCTCACCCCCGTGCTCCCGGTGCTCTCCCGTGGGCTTGGTCGGCATACGGTGGTCCCTCGGGATTCACGGATGAGGCGATTCGTGGCCTCGCAGCCGCCACTGGTGCGCTCGTCCCCTTCCCATCAGACTGGCCGCTCGTCGTGAGCGACCCCGAGTCCGTCCCACCATACATGGTGAACCGCAGGGTTATGGTCGGCGTTGCGTGGGCCAAGGAAGCGACATACGGGAATGGCTTCAGCAAGAATTGGCGCACCAAGGAGAAGGCCACCTTCACCGTCCGGTGGGACGATGAGACCATCGCGCCCACCGACTCCACGTTCGTGTGCATGTGCGACTCCGACGCCCCTTCTCACTACATCAACGACGAGGCAGGACGCATGGCCTTGGACGGCACACTGGACAAGTTGCATTACATTCAGCGCATTGGGAACCCACCCAAGTGCTACGGGTGTTCCTCCGTGATGCGCCTTCGATCCGAGGGCGAGGTCATGGGCCACACGGCCACCTGCACCGTTCACCAGTGGGAGAGAAGCACCCTCGACCAAGAGCGCAACGCTCAGTGGAGGGCCCTCAGCCACGCCGAGCGGGGCGGCTATGGGCAATCATCGCCGGACATCGCTTGGGGCCTTCCCGAGCCCAAGGCGTTCTTCAACCTGCGCTGCAACGTGTGCCATGCTGAGGCCGACATCGAGGTCAAGATTGTGCTGCCCAAGGACGACGCTTCGCTTATTGCGGAGAAGCCCGAGGACGCGCCCATGGTTCACCACGAGCAGCCCGTCACCTTCACCCCTCACTATGCCTGCACAACCTGCGGTCGCCCACAGGTCAAGGTCGGGCCGTGCTGCGGCAACGCCGCCTTCACATGGGTGCCGACGGCTGAGGACGCACTGGTGCTCAGTGCCGAAGCCGCTGACGCTCGCGTGGCTGACGCTGAGGCTCGCGCTGATGAAGCGGAGGCAGCACTGGCGAGGATTGAGGACGAGAAGGCCGCCGTTGAGGACGAGCGCGACACGCTCAAGGCTCAGATGGAGGACTTGGAGCGTGGGCTCAGGGGCTTGGAGCAGGAAATGGCGGCCATGGAGGACGCTCTCGCTGACGCTCGCTCCACCGTTGAGCATGAACCACCCATTGAGACCCTGATGGACGACGAGCCCACTGGCCTCCCCGGCGTGTTCAAGGCCGAGCAGCCATGGGAAGACGACGACCGCTTCGACGCGGCCTGAGCAGGAGAGGGCGTGGATGGGACGCTTCTCAAGCATCTTCGGCGGTGGCGATCGGCCCCTGCTCCCTATCACGGTGCAGGACCTTGAGTCGCTCCTTGAGCGCAGGAAGGGCCGACCTGACTCCCCGGTTATCCTCACTGTTGGTGGCGAACGGCACGTTTTGCTGCGATTGGATGACTACGAACGCATCATGCGTGTGGTCGGCTCGATAGAAGCACTGGTCGCCGCCATGGACGACTGACCTTTTGCGGATATGGCTCCAATCTCGGCTCGGCTGAGCCGTTCATCACGAACAACGGAGGGTTTAAGTGTGCATACGTTCTCGGGGCATGGACAACCATGCCGTCGGGCGAACGGGGCACTGACCCTGCACCACAACGAGGGGTTCATATACCCCACACGGTGTGGACTGGCTGATGCCCCGAGCAGCAACAACCACCGATGCCCCGCAGCAGACCGCCCACATGGTTGTCGTCGGCCACTTCACTGGCCTGACCGACACCCATGTTGAGGTCACGTTCCCCGCGCTGAGCGGGGACCGCACCCTCTCCATTCAGCGCACGGATCTCCGTGCCTCCGGCTCAACCGGCGTTGCCGTCCCCGGCTCTCCGGCCCGCGCCGTGTCCTTCGCCTGCGCCGTCTGCCCCACCTGCAACAACGCGCCCGCCGACCGCCGCTCCGTGTCCTTCAGCACGGACAACGACGGAAACGAGGTTCGCACCGTCACCAAGTGCGACGGCTGCGACGGCAAGGGCCACATCAGCGACTTCGGCACTGACACTCCCGTCATCGACCCCGACCACGCCGACATCGTGGACCACCTGACAAACGGCAACCTGCCCCCCGGCGCTGAGCCCGTGTTCCGCTCCATGCAATCCGGTGGCCGCAGTGGCCGCATGGACCAGTGGGACGTTGAAATCACGGCCCGCCCCCTCATGGCGATGACCCCGAGCGGCGTCCCCGTGCCTGTGTCCCCCCTGATTGTGCAGCACTTCAATGAGGCATACGCCTCCGACGACATGCCCCACGGCGCACCCATCGGACGCACCAAGACCGGCACCTACGCCACCGTGCAGCACCGCACCGCCCTTCAGCCCTTCATCGACCACTGCGAGTCTGCGGGCCTCTCCTACACGGCATGGGGCGCGAACCGCGGCCAAGACGCCTATGTGGACATCATGCTCGCGGAGAACGGCACCAAGGAAGAAGTGATTGCGAACCTGAAGGCCCTCTCCCAAGCGGCGGGCAACGGCACCAACACCCACCCAAGCGGTGCCTTCGGCATGAGCGGCCTCCGCGAGAACCCCGACGCCATCATCCGCTTCGGCATCCAAATCCACCACACCTTCGACGGTGCGTTCACCGTTCGCGGCATCGCTGAGCGTGTGGCCTGCCTCAACGGCATGGTCGCCACCAACGCCGAGGACCTGCTCTCCGTGCAGCACAAGAAGGGCGTCATGGACCGCATCAACTGGTCCGGCATGGCCCCGCTGCTCGCAGACGCCGCGCTCCGCCTTTACACGGAGATGCAGAACGTCGTGCGCATGAACCTGCTCCCCCTCGCCCCCGAGGACTGGGAGGCTTTGCTCGTGCTCGCTGAGCAGCGCGGCATCCTCTCGTGGCCCTCGCTCGGTCAGCAGAACCAACTGACCGGCGGTCGCGTCTTCCGCGCCGCTGCTCAGGGATGGCAGAACCCCGCGCTCCCATGGGTCGCCGTGGGCGGCAACGACGGCGATGTCGTCGGCAGCCTCAACCACGCGCTCAACGTCTTCACGGGCATCATCACCCATCAGGTCGAGGCCCACGACGCCCACGGTCGCGTGACCGGCGGGAAGGCGATTTCCGTGGCCCGCACGCAGGACATGCTTCAGCGCGTCCACATGCTGATGCGCGAGGTTCAGGACAACGCCGAAGCCGCCGCCAGTGCTGCCGGTGCCTCCGACGACGTGGGCTCGTGGGTCTTCCACCACGGCATCCCCATGCTCGCCAACGTGGCCCACGAGGACGCTGACGAGGGGCACATCCTCCCCCGCATCACCGTGAACCCCGGTCAGGACACCGAGCGCAGCGTGCAACTGCTCTCCGCCATCCCCACGGCCTGAGCCCCACGATACGGCACGAACCACGGAGGACGGAAGCATGAGCACCCTCAGCACCCCCGACGCGCCCGAGCAGGTCGTCGTCGTGTTCCGCATCAACAAGACGGGCGCGAGCCCCGACGGCATCAGCGGGCACGACCTGATGACCGGACTCCTTCGGGCGTCCCTGCCGCCGCAGGAGAGCACGGTCATGGCCCTGCTCCCCTATGTGCCCCTGCCCCCCGGTGAGAAGAGCCGCGACATGGTGGCGGCCCTCAACGCCAAGGGGCAGCGCGTGATCGTCCACTGGCCCTCGGTCATCAAGGACACGCGCCCGTCCACCATGGACGAGCACGGGTCCCTGCTCGCGGACATGCTGCACCACGGCTATGCCCCCGAGGTCATCGAGGCTCGGCAGGTGGACGCGCTGCGCCGCCGCGCCGAGGTCCCGATGGACGCACCCGAGCCCGAGGCTGAGCCCGAGATTGAGGACGACACGACCGTCGAGGTTGAGTCGTTCACCATCAACGGCACAATCGGCGGCGAGGTGGGCTTCGGCTCCGGCTTCACGGAGGAATGGGCTTGAAGGTCGTCGTCGTGACCCGCATTGAGGGAGGCATCCCTGAGATTATCCACGTCAGCGATAGCATCGCAAACGCGAGGAAGGCCCTCGGTGAAGGAGCAGTGCGCCGTTCGGCAGACGGTGTTGGGCAATTGTGGGAAGAAGGGTATTACCTTGATTCTGATGTCGAATGGCGTGTCGATGAAGCCACCATGGACCCCGCCGCTTTTGAGCGGATGGGAGCGAAGCGGTATGGGGCTCTTTTCGCCTTGATGCTCGCAGCCCACGAGCACAACAAGGAGGCAGACGCATGAGCGCACGACAGGCGGTGACGATCGAGCGGCAGGACATGGACCTGTTCATGGACGCGCTCGGCTTCACCGAGGCCGATGTCCCCGGATGCACGGAGGTGTGCTATGAGGCCCCTTACGGTGAGCAGGGATGCCGCGCCCGCATCTATTCGTCAATCAGCACGAACGACGGAACGAGTCGCCTCCTTGGGCGCGATGCCATCCGCGTGGTGTGCATCGACCCCGACGGCAACGTGTTCCTCAAGCCGTTCCCTCGCGTTCACCGCATAACGACGTGGAGGAAGAACCTGCTAAGCCGCATTGACTCCCTGTTCGCGGCACCCGAGGATTACGGGTGGACCGAACCCATCCCCTGCTCCTGCGGTGGCCTGCTGCGGGTCAAGCCGGGACGGCACGGCCCGTTCATGGGCTGCTCGGCCTTCCCCGTTTGTCGTGAAACACGGAGGGTTGCTTGATGGCGAAGCGGAGCGGATTCACCCCGGCGACGTGGGACTCGCTGCCCCGAGGAAAGGCCGTCAAGACCGCACGGCGCGTGTGGTTGGCCGTCAAGCAGACCACAGGCACCCCACCCACGTTGCTTCGATACATTCCCCCGAGCGTGACCGCCGAGGACGGCACACGCCTCAACACGTCCCGATGGGTGATTCATCACGAACACGGGAAGGTGCATCTCATCGGGTCGTCGGACCGGGTAATTGCGGATATAGAGAGCGGAGCCATGGAGGCGATGTCGTGAGCGTCAGCATCGGGCAACACTGGATAAACAATTGGACCCGCGAGATCCTCATCGTGACCGAAGTGCGCGAAGGCGCGACCCTCTCAACAGGCATCGTGAGCACCCATAACACGAGCACCGGAAAGCCGGAGCACTGGTCCCATGGGTTCTTCCTTGAAGCACACAAAGAGGTGGGTTCATATACACCCGACGGTGTGGATGATTTGCCGGAGGCGTGAACATGACACTGTATCTCAATGACCTGCTAACCATCGTGAACGAATTGGGTTGCCTTCAGTTGGACCAAGTGGAGTCCCTGTCTGAAGGTAGCACCGACCAAGACGACTACAACCACAACGCCCTGCGGGAGATTGTTCGCGCCCTTCGGCGCATTCAGAACCGCCTCGACCCCGAGGGTGATGATGTGGTGGACCTGTGGGGCGACATCGCCCACGCTGAGGCTCTCATGGAGGTGGACGAATGAGCGCATCCTGCGACTTCAGCGATCTCGGCAACGTCGCCATGGAGAAGGTGAACGGGCAGCGCGTTGTGTGTTTCATGCCGAACGGCAAGGACACCGCCGAGCGTGATGCGAACCTGCTCAAGATGGACCGCCGACTCACGGCGTGGTCCGAGGAACGCGGATGGACCCGCGGCATCCTCCTAACCAACACCACGCGCTATCCTGTCCCCTGCGTCATTGTGCAGGTCCCATGGGAGGTGAGCGCATGAGCGAGATTCACAACGCCCGTTGCTGCGGCTGCAATCGCCGCATTGACGTGAACGGACAAGTTCGGCGTCGAGGTTCGTTGGACTTCAACAACATGAGGCAAGTGCGCGAGGCCGCGAAGAACCACCGTTGGTTCTGCACGAATTACACGGGCGACTTTCACATCACCGCGACGTGGTATCACGACGGCACGGCGGAGTGGTATGTGGAGGTGAGCGCATGAGCGATTCGGCACGAATGACCTGTGGCTGCACCACCGACGAGGTGCCGTGGGAGGACCGCGTTCTCGGTGAAGCCTGCGGCTGCACGTCCTGTGTGTCCTGTGCCCTCATCGACACGCAGGACCCGAACCCAAGCAATTGGCGTTGTTGCGCGGTCCAGTGCTCAGCAGGTCCGTCCTGCAACGCGGCTCCGCATCGCCGCAAAACCACGGTTCACGACCGCCGCGGCTATTCCTTTCAGGAGCACCCTCGCCGGGTGCTTTGGTTTTGCACGTCCCGGTGCCTCATGATCTACCTGATAAGAAGAGAATACGTTGCCTTTGCGTTCGATCCCCGATGGGGCCATGGTCCAATTGTCGGGTTGTCTTCATATACACTACACGGTGTGGCTGAGCCGGAGGACTCTCAATGAACATCTTCGTGCTCGACCAAGACCCGAACGTGGCCGCCTTCGACCACGACGACGTGCGCGTCGTCAAGATGGTGCTTGAGGCAGGACAGATGCTCGCCACGAGCCTCCGTGCTCACGGCATGACCGACGAGGACATGCTCGCCGCAGGCATCGTCACCAAGGCAGGAACGCCATGGCGAGCCACGCACAAGCACCACCCCTGCACCCTTTGGGCCTCGGAGACCCGCGCCAATTTCGTGTGGCTCTCCCACCACGCCACGGCGTTGTGCGCAGCATACACCACACGCTTCGATCGCATCCACGCCTCGACTGTCCCAATTTACCACATGACTCAGCACAAATGGCTGATACCTGACGGGCCGCTCACGCCGTTCGCGCTCGCTATGCCGGACGACTTCAAGAGCGACGACCCGGTGGCTTCCTATCGTGCCTATTACCTGTCGAAGCCCAACGTCCGTTGGTCCCATGTCCCTGTCCCTGATTGGGCACGAACCGTGGAGGTGAGCGCATGAGGTTCCGTCGGGAGGACGGCACAATGATCGTGAGGTATGCCTTTGACGAAGGCCACGAGCAATACGTCTATCCCGTCGTCTATGACGGCGTGTCTGAAGCGATGGATTGGGAATACACACAACGTCTGTTTAATGACGAGAAAACCCTCCCTTATCTCCCCGGAATCAGCAAGCGTTCGCTTGCTCAACAGGCGAAGTGGTATCACGAGCAATACGAGAATGGCTTTCATCTTGGACTCGCTCTTCGGATGCGAGGGCACAAGAAAAGGAAGATTGTGGGAATGGAATACCCTACCGACAAGAAGGGAAACAGAACGTCTTGGTCGAAAGTCTTGGTGTATTCGATGACGGTCCGTGAAATGACGCGGAAGGCGGAGCGTTTCGCCACCGCCTTCAACCGTCTAAACAAGGTCTTGGTGGCCGAGGTGTATGGCCCGTTGAACGTGACTGAATACCCCGGAGCCCCCGCGGAGAATTGCTACGAGGTGGGCGTCCAATTCACGACGAAATACAGGCTCGGTCATTTGCAGCCCCGCCCCTCGTTCAAATTGAGCCTGCTTGAAGGGTGCGATTGGTTGGATAATTTCTACGGTCGTCGGGAGGTGGTCTAAGTGATTGGTGATGAATGGCGGGAGCCTTGGTGGATGAGCGAGGAAGCGTCCGACGCCAACGTCCCCGAGGGCGACATGAGGACCGCTGAAGAGAAGGCCGAGGACGACGAGGCCAACGCCGATCCTCACCACTGCTGCGGTGGCTATTCCCAGTGGTGCTCCTGCACCCAACCCAATTTCTCCATGAGCGTATCAACGTGGGGCTATTCCTTTTGGCAATTCACGGAGGCTTGAGCATGAAGGCATACCAATGGCAGAAGGAGGCACTGGAAGCGTGGAAGGAGAGCAAAGGGCGGATGACCGTTGCTGCCGTGACCGGAGCAGGAAAGACGCACTTCGCTGATATGGTGGTTCAGCACGAATCACGGAGGTTCGGCAGGAAGGATTACCTGTGCGTCCACGTCGTGGTGCCGACCCGTGCCCTCATGGAGCAGTGGCGGGACGCTATCGACGCCGCGTTTGTCCCTGACGCGAAGCCGCAAAAGCGCATTGGGCGAACAGGCGGTGGCTCGATCGAGGGGTGGCCGAATTGCGTCGTCTATGAGCGGGTGGTTCAGTGGAACATCGTGAGCCTCAACGCCATGCGCGAAGGAAAGCACACATGGGCTCCTTACGACGCCGACAATCTCGTGATTGTGGATGAATGCCACAACCTGCGCGGGGAGAAGAGCAGCCGTGCCCTCGACAACATCCCCGAGGACGCGAAGGTGCTCGGCCTCTCCGCCACGCCCCATCCCTCTCCTGAAGCGGCACAAATCGTGGAGCGACTGTGTGGCCCCATCGGCTATCGGTATCGGTATGCTCAGGCCCTTCAAGACGGCGTTATCCCACCGTTCGTGCTGAAAGCCGTGGCCCTGCCGCTGAGCCCGGAGGAACGGTCCGAGGTGGCCTCCATCACGGACACGCTGAAGTCCGTCATGCGCTCAGCCGACCGGGAATACGGTGCCGAGAGGAACCGCCTGCTCGCTATCGCCAAGGCATGTGGTCTCAAGAGGAAGCGTGTGCTCAACGCCGCTCGATCTCGCATCCACATGGCCCTTCGTGTCGTGAACCACCATGGGGCCGACGTGCCGACCATGCTCTTTCACAACACCACCGAAGCGGTGGACCGGCTCGCTGAATTGTCGCACCATCTCAACCCGGCGGTGTATCATAGCAACCTGAGCGGGGACAGTCCCTTTGCTGATTTGGAGGATTTCGTGTCAGGCACCACGAACCACCTGTATTCGTGCCTCGCGCTCACTGAGGGGTTCAACGTGCCCCGAGTCAAGGTGGCGATTATGATGAGCGGCCCCAACGCGCCGCTGAAGCGTATTCAGACGCTCGGTCGGTGCCTCCGTGGGCGCAGTGATGAGCCAAACATCATCTATTTCTTTTACATCAAGGGAACCAAGGACGAGGACGGCCTGCACAACCTGTTGATGGAAGGCGACATCCCTCCCGAAGTCGTTGAGCATTACGCCATGAACGACGAATGGATGGAGCCAACGGGTCCTCCCGCAGTGGCGAGGAATTGGTGGCAACAATTGTGCGACGACGTGGACAACATGACCGCCGACGACTTCTTCGCAGACTGGGAATGAACGATGCTTCCTTTATCACCCCCACCCCCTTCGGATAGGACAGTGAGCAATATGGCGAACAGGAAAGCACCAACCAAGATCAACCGGAAGAAATTGAAGGCCCTGATGGCTGAGAACGAGTCCATGGGGGCAGGACACATCGCCCGCCTCTATTTGGACTCGCTCGGGAAGAAGGCCGACCGACCGAAGCATCAGTCGGTCTACAACCTCGTGCGCGAATTGCGCGGTGACGCCTTCAAGAGCCCCGTGAAGCCCACGAAGGACAACCCATACGCCCCGGACGCCAAAACGAAGGCCATGGAGGATGTGCCGTTCGTGACGGCGCGGGAACTGTTGGCGGCTCGCACGGTCAAGGAGGAAGACCCTTACGCCAACGACCCAATCATCATCAACCTGCGCTCGCGCATCGCTCATTACGAGCACGTCGTCGCTGACCTGAAGAATGCACTGCGCCTCATCATTAAGCACAAGTGAGGGAGAATTGTGCATCCATTCCTCGCCCGATACCGGAAGGCGTTCGATGTCGTCATGGGCGCGAGCACACGTCGTGTGCGCGACTGGGAGGACATCATCAAGGAATTGCACGCCGATCGCGGTGCGCTGCTTGGCTCCGAGCGGTTCTCGGAGATGGGCGGTGTCGAACGTGCCCGCGCCCTTCGTGCGGTGGACGATGAAATCGCCTCGGCCTATGCGACCATCGAGGCCATTCTTCAGGACAGGGAGCGGGTGCTCCGTGTCCCACGTCGCTTCCGCCATCGGGCGCGTTCCATCAGAAGGAAAGCGATTCAGGCTGAGGATGAAGTGACCGGACTCAAGGTTGGTGATGAATGATGCAAGATTGGGGTATTCGATACGAGAGCGACACGAGCGGCTTCATGCTGAGCCTGAGCGGACCGCTTGGAGGTGGTTGGCACAGTGCTCTCATGGAGGTGGATGGAGGATTGCTGAGCCCGGAGGTCGAAGCGGTCGCCCGCGAGATTTTGGAGGAACAGGGATTCTATCGCCCTCACGACAATTGGACGTGGGAACCCGTGAACACGGTCTACATGAAGAAGTCCACGATTTATCACGAATTGCGCGTTAGGAAGGTGCCGCAGGATGACTGAGGATGTCCCCGTCCTGCCGGACATTTGCCCTGATTGCGGGCGTCCCATGGAGGAAGCAGGAATGCGCCTCTCGGTCCTTGACGGAGAGGAACGCCCGATCCTGCGCTGCCCGCAGTGCCGCCTTTGGCAATTCAAGAAGGTGTGAACATGCCCCTTCCTCCCCCCGATGAGAGGGACGCTGAATGGGCGTTCCGTTTGTGGAGCACCCTCGTGGTTCAGGACGAACGACGGAGCGGTGGTGTGTGGGACATGCCGGGTGTCGGTCGCTATCGGCGCATGGCTCCCGACCGCCTCACGCTCGTGGAGATTCACGGTGATGCTATGGAACCTGACGCCCTCGGCGTGTCCTTGATGGATAAGCACGATTGGATTAGCCTTCTCGGTGCCTTCATCGGTTGGACGGTGGACGCCGAGGTGGAGGTAATCAAGGCCATGGAGGACGCCGCCAACGCGGGCGAGCCCGCCTTGGAGCATATCGGGAAGGTCGCCGTCTGTCCCTCCTGCTCGCTCATTTACACGCTCCATGGACCACAGGCAGGAGAGCGGTTGTTCATCGGTGAAGAAGGTGAATGCCTCAACAGGAATTGCGAGGAAATCCTGCCCGAGCCCTTCCGCGGTGTCCTTTCCGTCGTGGACGATCGAGCCGCCATCGCTAAGATGGAGGCTGAGGAAATGTTGCGTATTGCGATTGATGAGGACGAATACCCTGTCCCCGAAGGGTTCCCCGAACCCGACTTCCCCATCGTTGATGACGAACCGCAGGACGGAACGTCTGAGGAATGAGCACTTTCATATACCCCATCCGGTGTGGACGAACCATGTCCAAGAAGGAGTTCGGCGCGTTTGTCGAGAACATGAGCGATGATGAATTGAGAGCCGTCACTGGCGTGGGTGCCGTCCTGCGCGATTTCGGCACGGCTATGGAGGCCGAGTGGCAAAGCCGCTTCGGTCGCCTGCTCAACGCCGATGAGCGGAAGGAGAACGGCGGAAAGCCGAACGTGGTTGCGAATCCAGTCGTGGACATCGAGGTCCCCGGCATCATTTCCCTCATGCTCCGCCCCGGAGGGGACAACAACAAGACCCGCGGCAACGGCTACGCCAACGACGTGGGGCTTTCGGACAAGGTGAAGACGGGGAACGTCCCACCCACCCTGCTCGCTGAGATCCTCGTGGACAAGATGGCGACCATGCTCGGCGGCAACATCGCTGCGAAGGCTCTCGTTGAATTGCAGGAGGCGCTGCGAGCCTGCATGAAGGTGGAGGACGGGTCCTTCACCTTCGACAAAAAGGCAGCCCCTCCCCTCCAACACCCCGTCGAGGTGGCCGAATGGATGGCCGCTCTCAAGACGGAGTTCGTCGGAACGACCGCAGGCGCAACGCACGTCAGCATGGAAGTCGTTCCCATCCCAATGTCCACCCGCGAAGAGGCCGTCGGCGTGCCGGAAGGCGGCGAGCACATCCCCGTGCCCGCCCTTGAAGGAGTCTCGGAGAAGGGCATGACGGGGGGATTGAGTCCCTCAGACGCCGACGAGGGCGGCTCCCCCGTTCACGACGAAGCACAGGGCGTGGTCCTATGGTGAGGCAAATTGTTCTCGGTGATTGCATCGACCGGCTGATGAACGACGTTGAGGCAGGTTCGGTCGATTTGGTCTATCTCGACCCACCGTTCTTCTCAAACCGCCAATACGAGGTGATTTGGAAGGATCGCTTTGAGACCGCTTCCTTCCGTGACCGATGGGAGGGGGGCATTGAAACCTATGTGTCGTGGCTCGTGGACCGCCTGCGCGTGTGCCACCGTGTGCTCAAGGACACGGGCGTTCTCGTGTGTCATCTCGATTGGCACTCATCGCATTACATCAAGGTCGAATTGGACCGCCTGTTCGGCTATTCGCACTTCGTGAATGAAATTGTGTGGCGCAGGATTCAGGCCCCGAAGGGCATGAACCCCACGTCCTTCGACGTGGCCGACGACCGCCTTCTCGTTTATCGCAAAGGAGAGAAATACACCTTCAACGTGCAATACCGCCCGCTCGACAAATACGAGGTGGAGAAGACGTTCCCATCGGTGGACGCAGCAGGCCGTCGCTATTCGACACGCCCACTGATTGCGTCGAACACGCAGGGAGGAAAGAGCCCGATGTATGAATACAAGGGATTCACCCCGCCTCGGCGTTGGCTGATGACCGAGGAAAACCTTCGGGAAATAGATCGGAAAGGCCGCATCCACTGGCCTGATAGGGAGGGCGGACTTCCTCGGCAAATCCAATACGCCGACGAATCCAAAGGTAAGCGAATCGACACGGTGTGGAATGACATCAAGCCCATTCCCTCTCAATCCAAGGAGCGCATGGGCTATCCGACTCAGAAGCCGCTCGCCCTCTTGGAGCGCATCATCAAGACGTTCACCACGAACGACTCACTGGTTCTCGACCCGTTCTGTGGTTGCGGGACCACCATTCACGCAGCCCACAGGCTGCACCGTAATTGGATTGGTATTGACGTTAGCCCCGTCGCCGTGGACCTGATGCGCCGCCGGTTGGTGGAGCACGAGAACCTGATGGCCGGACGCGACTTCACCATTGAGGGCATTCCGACGAGCGAGGACTCGCTGCTTGAGATGAACCCGACTCAGTTCGCAGACTGGTGCTGCCAACGCCTTGGAGGAACGCCGAACCCCGTTCGCGTTGGGGACATGGGCGTCGATGGATGGGACCGCGACGGCGACCCTATCCAAGTCAAGCAGCACAAGAAGGCCATTGGTCGCAACGTCGTGGACAATTTCAACGCGGCAATTCGCCGCGAGGGAAAGACGAAGGGCAGCATCGTGGCCCTGTCCTTTGGGAAGGGCGCACGGGGAGAAGCCGCACGTCTGCTTCGTGAGGAAGGGTTGGAGATCGTGTTGGTCGAGGCAACAGACCTGCTCAGCGAACAGGAGAAGTCCTTCCAAGAGTTTCTCAGCAACCACGACTTCGGTCTCGGACGGTGGGTATCGTGAGCGACGGAGGACGTTTCAATCAGCGCGTTGAGTGCCGAATTGATGCCTCCTTCACACCGGGAGAGGAAGTCCACCTGCTGACGCAGGACGCCCATGGCTCCCGCATCCTCAACGTGCGCGTCTATCGTGTCGCGCCTTCTGCACAAGGGCACGTCGGCTACACGAGGAAGGGCTTCTATCTCACCAAGGACGAGGCAATCGCACTGCGTGATGCGTTGAACGATCTGATTGCCGACGAAGCCTTTGAGCCGTTCAGCATGAATGAGGTGAAGGAATGACGGATGAGGAATTGGTGTGGGTCCACCCGCAGACTGGTGAAGAATACCGCGAGGGTGATGTCGTCCCATGGGTGGACTTGAATGGGCTCCGGTCATTCAACGAAACAATTGTCAAGGTCAATGACCCCGGCTTTGCGGGCATCGCAGTGGTTCGTGATGGACCACACCAAATACCAATGCCCGGTGATGCGGTGGACGACCCCGAAGCCATTGTTGGATGGATTGTCGATCCGCGAGCGGCGGAGGAAGGCGTATGTGCCATCGGCCCCGCTTCACAGGTGTGGCGTTGGGACTATGCTCGGCGTGAAGCAGCAAAGGCCATGTCAGTGCGTTTGGGTTCCATGGTGATGGACGACGACGACCCGGAGGATTGGTGCTGATGGACCTTCAATTCCGAGCGGGGACCCCCGAATGGCGCGAGTTTTACTTTCTCCTTTGTGATGAATTGTTAGACGATCTCAACCTATCCGAAGCCATTGGTGATTATGCGAAGGACTTGTGGAGCGCGACTGTGCTCAAGGTCCCTCGCGCACCCCTCCCTCTCGTGGTTGATTGCGTGTATATTACCGCCAAGATGACCGGCAACCGGCGCAGCATTCGCGTCATCAAGAAAGCCACGGTGCGATTGTGGGGTCGTAAAATTGACATCTTGCCTCTCGACAAGCGACGTGAGGAAAAACGGCGTTGGGTATGGGACAAGGAGCAAACCATCCGAAGCGTTCTCGCGCTTGATGATGAATTGTGGGACGACTTCGTAAGCGAATGGGCTCCAAACGGAGAGGAAAAAATCGTCGCTGACTCCTATTGGGAGGAAGAATGATGCTCAGCGACGGGCCCTCATTTGCGACTGTGGCTGCCTCCTGTCGGCAGGCATACACTGGTGCAGTGCGGCCCGTCATCGTCCTTGAGCGAATCTTCAAACACGCACCAAAGCACCACCCCATGCTCGTCCAATTCCTTTACGAAGACGGGCGGGTGGAGCAGCGACTCGGGGACGAGGACCTGCGCGAAATCTATTTGCATTTGACGGATGCTTACCCCGAGGAAGTGGTCGAGCAACCCGATCTCATTCAGGTCCTCGCAGACCTATCCCCGACGGAGCAAACCACGGTGGCCCTCGGCTTCATCATGGCCTCTATGCGGAGCCTCTATGCGGCAGACAACAACCGAACGCGGGCTATTGTCATTGATTCGCTCCTTCGTCGCATTTGCACACGGGACGCATATTGGCTCATCATCCGTCTCACGCGAAGGAGGAATCCGTTCAACCGGAGCCATTTCGTTCGTGCTCTCGCAAATCATCACGAAATACCCATAGGCCGCGTCCGTCGTGAGGCCATGTTCACGCGGTTGGATAGGGTGGCTGAGATGTTGAGCACTGGGGCTGAGATGGTAGGTGTGCCGTCCATCGGTTCTCCGCTCATCATACCCATGCCGAGGAAAACAACCGACCTTGGAGCGCAGGCATTCAGTGCAGACGTTGAGGTGTTGCGTGGCGAACGACTGACGGTTCACAAGACGAAAAACCTGACGACGATTATGGACGTGAACGGCGTTGAAGTCGGGGGCATAGACGGCTCCGAGGCATTGTTCCCACTGCTCCCCGATGGAGGGATCTATCTCATCGAACGGGTGCCGCAGGATGACTTTCCCTTGTCTATCGTGGACGTTCTTCGATCCGTGGACGGTGTGCATGAGCAGGACTTTGTGGCTCGTCGGACGTGGCTATTCGACAAGTTCCCCCATTCACTGGTGAAGGACATGGTGTATATCGAGAACGAGAATCAAGCGAGGGCAGCCGTTCCTGCGCAGGCCGTCGCCTTTCTCCACTTTCACAACGGCCACCTTGGCTACGCAAGCGGGGCCGATGAAGTCGTGCGCTTCACCACAAAAAGCGAGGGTTTGGTGTTCAGGGTCATTTGCGGCATTTGGACCGAGGACCCCGCTCGTGGCCTGAGCCTCAGCCGATGGCGTATTGCTGCGCGTGATGGTCCCGATGGCTATTACGAGGTGGGAGATCTTGAGGCCGAGCCTGAAACGGAGAGGCGGCTCGCTCGCATGGTGGTTGATGGGAAAGCCACTGTCGGTGAGCAGGTCGTGATGAAAGGCCCGACCTTCGTTGATGTGGAGGTTGTTCACGCTGACTTTGACGAGCGGGGACTCGTGGTGTTCGGGACGATTCAGAACATTGTTCCCAACGCAGGCATCAGCGACGTAGCGGGTGTCGAGGAAGTTGAATGGCTCTCGGGGGTGACGGTATAATGGACTACGACGACATCACAATGTTGCTCGCAGCCAAGCACGCCCGCTTCCGTATTTCATCACGTCTGACAACGCACACGGCGACGGGCTACGACATTCGACCCGAATGTGTTCTGTTCGGGCGGCAGGAAATACCCGAGCGCGTGAGGGACATGCTCAGCGATCATGGCCTCCCCGCTCAGAACCGATACACCGACGTGGCGCATCTTCAGCGGCTCCTTCGTATCTTCAAGGACTGGCGCGATTTCACAAAGGACCCCGACGGCTTCATCGAGGTGCTTCATTTTTTGGGACGACTCCCTCCCCTCACAACGCACGAAGACGTGCTCGCGGCTTTGGAGGTGTTGGAAAGTGCATCTGTTTGATGATGAACCGCGGGAGGTTCGGGATTGGTGGGTGGTCTGCCCCGGTGCAACACCCCCAATTCTCGCTACCGATGATGAATCGCTGAGCGTGTTTGACACAACCCGTGTCTTCCTTAGCGAATACGACAGGGAGAGGGTCGCCAGTCTGCTGAAGAACGGGAAGTGGCGGCAAATCTACATCGTGGAGACCCTGTTCCTGACCCTTCCTCAGAACCCCATATTCGGTATTGCGCTTTTGGAATTGTGCGAGCGCATTCCCCACGACCTGATGTCCGACATTCTCGCTCTCTCGCACAATGGGACGGGGCGGCACCGCATTTTGTTCCCGCCTAAGAGGAATAAGATCACCCCCTCTTTGCTGAAGGCGTTCGGATTGCGTGGTTCTGAGGAAGAATGGGTGCCCGTTCTTGCAGAAAACGAAGCCTTCGTGCGCATGGTAGCAGGTGCAATCAAGCCCGAAGACTGGTCCAAAATCCCATTCAAGCGGGAGCAAATCACGACCGCTTCGTTTAATACCCCAACCCCTGTGGGCGGGATGCAACCGGAGGAACGCGCATGACTCAACTTTGGCTCAAATACCGACCCGACACCATGCGGAACATGGTGGGCCTTGAGGCATTGAAGAAGGATTCAGCCTCTTGGGTCGTCGGTGGCAACCTGCGTTGCGGCGGCGTCATCTTCTATGGGAAGCCGGGGACGGGAAAGACGACCGCTGCCCGTGCCTTCGCAAAGGACGCGCTCGGTTCGTCCTTTGAGGCCAATTTCCACGTCTTCAACGCCTCGGACGACCGAGGCATCGCCTTTGTGCGCGACCGCCTGAAGCCTCTCGCTGAGCAGAAGGCCACGGGTCACGGCTTCAAGGTCATCAATCTCGATGAGGCGGATGGCCTCACGGTGGACGCGCAGGAAGCCATGCGCCAAGTCATCGAAACGACGAGCCCCCACGTCCTGTGGATCCTCACCTGCAACCGCGTGGGCCGTATCATTCCGGCTCTCCGCTCCCGACTCCCCTCGTATCAGTTCGGTGGGCTTGAGGGCGATGAGTCTGAAGCCTTCCTTGAGCATGTGATGCGCAGCGAGTCGTTCCCCGAACAGTGGATTACGCATGTTCCTGCGCTCATCAAGCACACCAACGGGGACATGCGGGCCTGCCTGAAAACGCTCCAAGTCTGCGACCCGAGCGACGATTCCTCGCTCATCGTGATGCTCAACGCGAACCGCACGGAGGTCCACAACGTCCACGCCCTCGTTTGCGACAAACAGTGGGCGGTTGCGCTTGAGCGCATCGAGCACGTCGGCCCCATGGGCCGCGACGACTTCATCACTTCCTTCCACGACTCCATCATGCTTCGCCTGAAAGACGGGACCATCGAAGCAAACGTCGCGCTGCTGCAATTGCTCATCCTCGGGCAGTGGGCCGCGCGTTCCTCGGACTGGGTAGCCGGGGATTTCCTATTCCTCCGAGCCATGCTCGGGGATTACATGAAGAGGTGCTGAAATGAGCAGGGACATCGGAAATGCGTGCATGAAGGAAGCGGCTGAGATTCTCGGAACGGATCTCGCGGGGGCTGAATCAGCCTTCGGGTCGTGGATGAACGAAACATTCCCCGAGATGTGGGAAGAGGCCGGGACGGTCGCGGGTCTTGATGATGAAGACTTCGACCAATTCGCTGACCTTTTCGTTCTCGCGGTTCGGCCCGTCGGCAGCGGCGGCGTCGGTGGCGGAAAGGGCGAAGTGTGGGTCGGGGCCTTCATCGGCTTCGACCGCCGCATCGACATGATGCGCCGGAAGCGCGAAATGGCGGTGGACATCGCCACCGCTGACTTGTCGGGTGCCATCAAGAACGGCTTCTCTTACAACGGGAGCAAGGTGGGCATCGGTCGCGCCTTTACCGCTGAGGGTGTGTGGCGCGTCGAGCACGGGTCGGGCATTTATGTCAGTGACCGACCTGCCAATGAGCGTCCTTCTTGGGTCATTTCCCTCAACGAGAAGGTGGACATCGCCATGCTGAAGCCGGACAACACGCCGACTCTCGCATACATGGTGAAGAGCGTGTGGACCTTTCACGGCAACGCCCAAGAGAAGTTCCTTGAGGAAGGACCCATCACGATCAAGGTCGAGGGTCAGTGGGAAGCCGCTGAGCACGACTGGCGACTGTGGGAGCCTGTCTGCGTCAAGGGCGAGTTCGACCCCGAGGGGTGGAACGGGAGCGGGGCCACCCTCAGCATCAGCAATCCCGGTTCGGAATACGGCCTCGGTTGGGCACCGGAGCAAAACCGCGAAGCCCTCGCCAACCTGTTCAAGCCTGAGCAATTCCTCACAACCTGTGGAGATGCGCTCGTGAATCTTGGGGACCTGCTCTCCCACCACATAGAGAACCGCACGGGTTCTTATGTGGACCGCAACGGAGTGCAGCGATACGACGGTCCTCTCGTGGTTGTCGTGGGCGGAGTCATGGACGTGAACCACGAAGGCCGTGAGTCACAGTGGGACTCCACTGGACGCGACTTCTACATGTCCGTGTCCAATCAGGTGCTCCGTCGGGAAGACCCGAACGCCCGCGTAGGCGTCAGCGTCTCCGGCCTTCACAACGACCGTTTCAACGCCTTGAAGGTGCTCAAGAACGGCGAATGGCTCCCTTATGCTCGCGGTTCCCGCGTGTGGATTGTGGGTCGCACTGACTCTTACACCAACACCAACGGCGAAGAAGTGGTGAAGGTGCAGGCTCAGGGCATTTACGCGGTTCCCAACAAGTCCATTCCGGCGCAGAAGCCCTCGGCGGACGCAAACGATCTCGGCAGCCTCTCCGGCTTCGGTGTAGGGGGTGACGAATGATGTCGGGAACAGGATTCCTTGACGGATTCAAGGCCAAGTCGGGCTCCTTTGAGCCCGCCCCGAAGGCGGAGAAACCGCCTGCGGAGAAGAAGGCCGCTCCGGCCCCCGTGGAGGCCGCTCCTGCGCCTGCGAAGGCCAAGGCAGACCCTCCGACCCTTCCGACCCCTCCACCGGCCCCTGTGGCCTCTCAGACGGGCGGAAGTGCGGCGAGCCGCCTCATCCGTGCTGCGCGAGCCGCGGCGAGCCGCGACCTGCAATACGTCATGTGCGGCATCGCCGGACATCCCAAGACAGGAAAGACGGGTATGGTCCTCGACTCCCTGACCTCCAAAGAAATTGAGGCGGGTGCTGAGATTTGGCACATTGACTTCGACCTCGGCGGTGAAACGACGAAGGCTGCTCACCACAAGGACAAGGCGGCGAACATCGTCGTCATCAATCCTTGGGTGTTCAATTACGCCGAGGACGCGCGGGTGCCTTACGACTTCCCGGCGACCTTTCAACAGACCGTGGACATCCTCAAGGCTGCGCAGGCTCAAATGCAGGAGCAGAACGCTCACTTTGAGCAGCACGGCGAGATGCCGAAGCCATACCTGAAGACGGTCATTTTCGACGGTGCCGACCACTGGCTGCACATCACGGAGACCTGCATGAAGGTGGACGACCTCGGCCTCGGTGCTGACGGCATCGACGTGGCGGGGAAGAAGGCGACGACTCAGATCGGTCGCTTCAATTGGAACATCCGCGCCACACGTTATCAGACCGCCATGATTGGTCTTCGTGAGTTGTGTCGCGGTGGTGTCCACTGCTACATCATCACCCACATGAAGCCCGCATACGACTCCAACGGCAACGAATTGGTCGGGCAGGATTCCGCGAAGTGGCTCCGCGACACGGAGGGTCATTTGCAGCAGGTGGTCTACACCGAAGTCGAGGACGAGCGCGACGAGAACGGAATGCTCACGGGCGTGACCCGTGCGTATGCACGAGTCGTGTCAAACCGCACATCCCTTAGCGCGGGTGGCCGTGTCCTCTTGTTTGAGCAAGGTCCTGACGGCGGGAATTGGTTTGGTTGGGATGGCCTCAAGACCGGCAATTTTGACGCGGAAAAGGAAGAAGGGGGTGAGCAGTGATGGCGTCCTTCACGCTCCCGCAGCACCACCTCGCGGCATTCTTGAAGCCGTTCGCCTCCATGGACGATCTCGTGGTCACGGTCAGCGACGACCGCATCTCCGCGGCGGGGACTTTGGAGCGGGCGTTTTACATTGAGCGTTGGAACACGACAGACACCACGAACGAAGAAGGCTCAATCACCCTCGGGCAAATCTCCCTTGTGCTCGGTCTCCTGAAGGGGCTCGGTGACGGCAGCGTGTCCATCACCGTCGAATCCGATGAGGACAACGTGACGTTCACGGGGCCGAAGGGCTTCTTCCGCCTCCCTGTGCTCGCCGCCGCTTCCTCAGCCGCAGGCGTCGAGGCCGTGTCCGGTATGCTCCGCGAATCGGAAGCGAACAATTGGGTGTCGTTCGGCACGAACGGCACATTTGATTACGAAGCCCAATTCACCGCGAGCGACTTCCGCGTCCTGCGGTCGGTTGGCTCGGGCATCAGCAGCGGTGCGCTTTTCGCCATCATTTGCGAGGGATGGGCACAACCGGCCATCACATACGCCGTGGTGCGCGACAGTGTGCGCGTGGAGCACACGCTCGATCCTGAGTCCATGGTGTGCGAAACGGAAGACGCCATCACGCAGTGGTTCGGAAAGTGGCTCGCTGACGCCATCAAGGCCATGCCCGGAAGCGGGAATGTCACGCTGCGGGGCGGCAACGACTGTCCCCTCATCATCTCACACCAATACGCCGATGAGGAAAACGGGGTGCAGACGGGAACCACGGTCGTGATTGCTCCCCGGCAGGAAGACGCCGGGGGAGCGGCGTGATTGTCGAACCCTTCGTCACGAACGAGGGACGCTTCGCAATTTTTCTGCGATACCGCGACCCTGCGGACGGTTCGCTCGTGCAGGGCTCGGTGCCGTTCAGGCACTACCTGTTCATGGAAAGGGACGAGGTGGACCGCCTCTCCGAAATGTTCGACCAACGCTTCTTCGGTTGGTCGATCGGGGAGAAGACCGCAATATCCCTCGACGGGCGGCACTTGGTGCAGGTGGAGGCCAACGAGCCCTCCGACGTTCGCGCTATGTCCAAGATGTGCGGCGATTCATGGGAAGCAGACATTCGCTATGCAGACCGCTTTTGCATCGACAACATTACGGTGGAGGAATGGCCCGATTGGTATTCGCACGTTGTGCGAGCCGGTGGCTTCGACATGGAATGGAATGAGCAGGGTGAAATCACCGCTATGGGATTCACCACGAACGGCGTGGACGTGGAGCAGTTCGCGTGGCATCCCGTCCACGGAGAGCACCACACCGAATCGGAAATGCTCACTGCCTTCGCGGAACGCTTCGTTGAATTGGACCCTGACCTTGTGACTACATGGGCAGGGAACCGTGCAGACTGGCCCAAGGTCTACGAGCGATACCGCGCCTGCGGCCTCCCTCTCAATTGGGCCACGCCGATTCAAGACACCACATCGCCCCCGATGAAGCACCTGCCCCGAAGCGGCGTCTATGAGGAAGGAACGCAGGTCCTTCTCGGTCGCCTCACCCTCGATCTTGCCGACAGGAACCACGGCTTTGAGCGCGTTTGGAGGGACGGTGGGAACGGCCAATTGTCCGACCGCCGCCTCGCTTCGGTGGGTCGCCTCCTTTGGCCCGACAACCCCGAATTGTGGAAGGTGGACACGGATGGTAGGACTCATCACGAATTGTGGATGAACCATTGGGAGGATTTTCTGTATTATCACCGCGGTGACATTCTGCTCACCGACCGAATCGATCAGTCATACCACGTTAGCCGCTTCTTCATGGCTCTTCAGCGGGTGTGTGGCGTTCCCTTTTCCTCCGTGTTCACGGTGAGCGCGTTTGCCCGTGGGCTCCTGCGCCGTCGTGCGACGTGGGCCGCACCCACTGGTGTGAAGGGCGCGGAGGACTCATACCCCGGAGGATTTGTCGCTAAACCCATCACAGGACGCCACCCTCATGTTGGGGTGTTCGACTTCCGAGCCATGTATGCTGAAATCCAACGCGGCAACAACATTTCTCCCGAGATGATTCGGCAGGAGCCCACCGAGCATACGCGCACTGTGGGGAACGGCACACATTGGGACCAACGCTCCATGGGCGTTCTCCCACAATTGCAGATTGACCTCGCGGATGCGAGGAACGCAGCCAAGGCGGAGATGAAAAAACACGCGCCCGATTCATCGGAATACGCAGGATTCAACACCCTGCAATTGGCATTCAAGAGGGCGGCTGCCTCGGTATATGGACTCATGGGGCACACGGGTCATGGTGAATCACACAGGAAAGTTGCCGAGACAATTACCTATGTTGGTCGCGCCCTCGTGTCGCGCCTCATGGAGTTATGCGACGAAATGGGCTACCCTGCGCTCGCGGGGCATACGGACAGTGCCTACATTTCCATTGGAGAAGCCGATGGTGAGAAAATCGCAGCCGATTTGACGGAGCGCATTCAGAAGGAGTTCGACACCGATCGCTTCGTGGTCGAGTTTGAGAAGTTCATGGTGGCTTGGGTGGCCGCGAAGAAGAACCGCAATTTCGGGTGGGTCGTGTGGCCCAAAACGGACCTGCACTGCACGGGCTTTGAGTTCAAGAAGAGCAACGCATCACAAATCACCAAGGATGTGCAGGGTGAGGCATTCATCGCCCTGACGCGCGACAACGCCACGCGCGAGGAAATCGACGCCATCGTGTTCAAGCACATTCAACGGGTCAGGAGCGGCGAAGTGCCGCGTCAGGATCTCACGATGCGCTCACGCCTCGGGCAGAAGCCGGAGGCATACGACAACGCGGGCGGCTTTCAGGGAGCAGCACGTCGCTACAACATGACCGCTGAGCACAAGTTTGCACAGGGTGACGGTGTTCCCCACCTTTACACCGTCCGAGGCATTGAGGCTTTTCGCACGGACGAGGAAAGAGATGCGCTGACGCTTGACCTTACGACCATTGTTGAGAAGCAGGTCATTTCACCCATTTCGCTTATCTATGAAGCCATGGGATGGCCTGAACCAACCCCCGACGCTTCGCGCCCCGTTGCACTATGGTGATTGTATGATTGAACACAAAGCACCACGCCCTATCCCGATTGAGGGACACGACGACCTGTTTTCGCGCTACGACTGGTGGCCCAATGCGCCCGACAACCACATTCTGCGTATCAGCAAATCGTCATTGAGCGACTACACCTTCTGCTCTCAGCAATACTTCATCAAGCGACTTCTCGGTATGCAGGAGCCTGCGAACGACAACATGATTCGTGGTGTGAATGTCCACGAATGCTTGGAAGTGTTCTATGACGACGTGGATGTTGAGCAGGCGGGGGAATTGGAGGGGGCAGAATTGCGCCGCTATTTCAAGTCCCAATTCCCCGGACCTATGGGTATCAAGAGGAACCCACAGGAGCATTTCATGCTTGACGAGGACCTGCACATTGATCGGTTGGTCGAGGTTGAAGCGCAGCGGTTCGCAGCGAGCGACCCTGAGCACTTCCTCCCATGGGGCAACGAATTGGAATTGAGCCTCGTGTTTGAAATGGACCTTGACGGGGTGAAGCAGCGCGTTCACTTCATCGGCGTCATTGACCGCATCTTTCAGAATCCCGACGGTTCGCTGCACCTGCATGAATTGAAGACGGGTGCGTGGAAGGACAAGGAATACAAATACGAGTCCATGAGGAAGGAAATGGCGTTCTACGTTTGGCTTCTCAGAAAGTCGGATGCTTCAGCACGAATTACCCATTGGGGGTGGGACCACACGCGGGGCGTCGTCGGGACAGACACCGAGGACGCCGAGGTATTCCGCTTCGTGGAGCCCGTGCGTGTGCGCGAATTGGGTCTGATGATGGGCGACGTGCAGAATCTCATTCGTTCGCACAGGAAGCACGAAGGGGGCGAAGAAGGACCCTCCTTCCCCCTGATTGCACAGGGTCGCCAAAGTCGCATTTGCGAACCATGGTGTGGGCTGAAGGACTTTTGCCCGCGGTTCACGCAACACTGGGAGGACTGAAAATGGCTTACGAACTCATCAACGGGGATTGCATCGATGTTATGTCGAAGATGGAGGATTGCTCCGTGGACGCAATCGTGACCGATCCGCCATACGGTCTGTCATTCATGGGGAAAGATTGGGACGACCCCTCAAAGATGGCGGGTCAGGTCGAATGGGGAACGCCCGGAGCACACACCCGCGGCTATGTCGATGTGGACATGGTGAAGTTTCAGCGTTGGACTGAGGCTTGGGCGAAAGAGGCATTTCGCATTCTGAAACCCGGTGGACACATCATCTCGTTCGCGGGCTCCCGCACCTATCACCGCATGGCCTGTGCCATCGAAGACGCCGGTTTTGAGATCCGCGACCAAATCATGTGGCTCTATGGGACCGGATTTCCGAAGTCCCTCAACGTGAGCAAAGCCATAGACAAAGCCGCAGGGAGGTATGTTGATGGAGAAGTCCTTCCTTCATCACTAAAGGTGAAAGGCCCGTTGGGATTTCACATGAAGGAGAACACGTCGGAAAACCCACAGACTGATGAGGCAAAACAATGGAGCGGTTGGGGGACGGCTCTCAAGCCCGCACATGAGCCGTGCGTTTTAGCACGAAAGCCCCTCGTTGGAACGGTGACTGAGAACGTGCTTGAGCACGGAACAGGGGCGTTGAACATTGATGATTGCCGAATTGAAGGCCCCGCTTGGTCACGAACGGGAACCATGGGTGACATACGAGGTGGTAATTTTGGGAGCGGCATAGAGCACAAGAAGCGAGACGATCTCGGTAAATTGGAGAAGGGGGGCAGCCGTCGTTGGCCCGCCAACATCATTCTCAGCCATCACCCCGAATGCACCCGTGTTGGGACCCTCAGCCCCGCCCATGAACCATGTGTTTTAGCACGAAAGCCCCTTGATGGGACGGTGACTGAGAACGTGCTTGAGCATGGGACAGGGGCCTTGAACATTGACGATTGCCGAATTGGGACGGGCGAAGACCGGACTTCGGGTGGGGAAAGTGGTTCGGCGGCATCATCGGTGCTTCAGGACGGGTTTCATCAGCGCAGGCAAGAAAGGCCAACCGGCGGTCGTTGGCCCGCCAACATCATTCTCAGCCATAACCCCGAATGCACCCATGTTGGCCTGAAGACGGTCAAGGGCAACGGCCATGCCCCCGCCCTTGGGAAAGGAAATCCGTTTGGAGGAAACAACGACACGGAGCGCGAAGAACGCCATTTCAACGAAGAAGTCGTGGAAAACTGGGAATGCGTGGAGGATTGTCCCGTGCGTATTCTTGATGAACAGGCTCCATCGGTGGGCAACGCCTTCTCGTCGGATCGAAAGACGGACACAACGGGCGGCACGGGCAATTCGTGGTCCACTTCATCAAAGAATGTGGGGGACGGCAACGGTGTGTTTGATGGATTGTCCGGCGCATCCAAGTTCTTCTATTGCGCCAAGCCGTCCAAGTCCGAGCGCAACGCGGGCCTTGATGAATTGGAGGAAACCGCGCGGTCATTGGTGGGTCAGACGCATTGGACCAACGAATGCGGGGACTGTGGGCGCAGGTGGCCGCAGCAGGAGTCCGTGTGCCTGAAGTGTGGCGGTGAATTGGTTCGTGAATCAAGGGACCCTCCCGTCGCAAAGAACCACCACCCCACGGTGAAGCCTGTGGACTTGATGCGCTACCTGTGCCGCCTCATCACGCCGCCCGGTGGCGTCGTTCTCGACCCGTTCATGGGGAGCGGGACGACAGGTATTGCTGCGACAAACGAGGGCTTCCACTTCATCGGTATTGAGATGGAAGAGGACTACATCGACATAGCCCGAAGGCGCATCGCTCATTGGGTAGAAGAGAGAGAAGTGGTCATCCGCGAGCAACGAGCACAACGGAGCCTTTTTGATTTCTGAGGTGATTTATGGTGAATTACGAAGTTTTGGTCGGCGATTGCCGAGAGACGCTGAAGACGTTGCCGGACGAGTCCGTGCATTGTGTCGTCACATCGCCCCCGTATTTCGGGCTGAGGGACTACGGGACCGGCAAATGGGAAGGTGGCGATTCCGAATGTGACCACAAAATGTCGGAGGGGGAACTCGACCCTAAGAGAGCAGGTGGAGATGCCGGTTCTTCCCACACGGTCAGATTCAATCGAGAAAGGTGCCACAAATGCGGAGCCAAGAGGATAGATGACCAAATCGGCCTTGAGCCAACACCCGAAGATTTTGTCGTAGCCTTGGTCGAAGTCTTCCGCGAAGTGCGCCGCGTTCTCAGGGACGATGGGACGGTGTGGCTGAACTTGGGCGATTCCTATGCAGGATCATGGGGCAACTACGGCGGCGAGAATCGCGGCAATGGCACACAACGAGAAATCACGAACGGTAGTCAAGTCAAAGATCATACCGAGCGATACGGCCTGTATTGCCCGCCTACCGCCAACGTGCCGGGGCTGAAACCGAAGGACTTGATAGGCATTCCGTGGCGCGTTGCATTCGCTTTGCAGGCCGATGGGTGGTATTTGCGTCAGGACATTGTTTGGTCGAAACCCAACCCGATGCCGGAGTCGGTTAAAGACCGTTGCACCAAATCACACGAATACGTCTTCCTGCTCACCAAGTCGCCTCGGTATTGCTTTGATAATGAGGCGATTAAGGAACCTGCAAAGACTGACGACCCAAGGCGGCCTTACACGTCGAAGGGCGCAAAAGACATGGACGGGAGGGCTGAATGGAAGTCCGGGCAACGACGTGACGGCGATGATTTTACGACCCGAAACCGTCGTTCGGTATGGACCGTCACCACCAAACCGTTCAAGGGAGCGCACTTCGCCACTTACCCGCCTGACTTGATCGAGCCGTGTATTTTGGCCGGTTGCCCCGAAGGAGGGACTGTTCTCGATCCGTTCGGTGGCTCAGGGACCACCGCAGGTGTCGCGCTCAAGCACGGTCGCAAAGCCATTCTTTGTGAACTGAACCCTGAATACGCCGCCCTTATCCCCCGCCGCATCGAAAACATCCTCGGCTATAACCCCGAAGAACGCGAGAAGCAGCGTTCACTGCTTGATTTCTGAGGTGTTCACCATGAGTCACCTGTTCCGTCATTTCCCCCGCGAGGTGGATATGCGGAAAAGGAAGGTCGTCCATTCAATGGAAGAATTGCAGCGATACGTTGCTGCGACCAACGGGGCAGACAACATCACCACGACGGTGTATGGCTTTCGTGAATTGAAGGGCACTGGAAAGCGCGGCGAATACGCCACCGCCATTGTGCCTCACTTCGTCATCGACATGGACTACGAGCGAGCCAAGGTGAACGGGCGAACGGACTCCGAGGCAGGAGATAGGTGCATCCAAGAAGCCTCCATGCTTCATCGCCACCTGCTGAGCAACGACATTCGGCACGCCATGTGGTTCACTGGTGGCGGCCTGCACACTTGGGTGTCGCTCGATAAGACACATTACCCCGACGGGCGCGGTATGTCCGACTTGATGCGAACAGGACGGCGCATCGTGGATGGGTGGGTCAGGGAGTTCAACCTGAGCACGCTCGATCCTGTCGTGTCTTTCCGCCCCGACCGGCATATTCGCATCCCCAATTCGTTCAACTTCAAGCGTGGCCTGTGGGGCTTCCCTGTGTCCACCGAGGACCTGTCCCTCTCATGGAAGGACTTCCTCGACCGCGCCGCCGAGCCACACGGAGGAATGCACCCATACGGCACAAACGGCCTCGTGCTCGACATAAAGGTGCAGGACGACGTGGAGTTCGACGCGCAGCCTGTGGAAATTGACATGAAGCGCGTGGGCTCAATGAACGTCCTACCTTGTTTGGCTGAGGCTGCTTGTGAGCAGGCAAACCCTCCCCACGAGCCGAGGGCGTTCCTGATGATGTTTCTCATGGATCGGCTGCGCTCCTTTGCACGCCCACCGCGCTCTTCGCCAGTGAGCCATGAGAGCATAGTGGAGAGCGTTTGCTCTTTCATTGAGGACTTGAAGTGGTCCGATTATAACCCCGAAATCACACGAATGCACGCAGAACATGGCGTCAAGAGGTATTACCTGACACCGACGTGCCGAACCCTATATGAGCGAGGCTACTGCCTCGGTAAATGTCCGTTTTATGACGGGAGCGCGGGAACATGAGCGAAGACATCGAGGCAATTCGTCGCAAACGACTGAAGGAACTTCAGGAGAAGGCGAACGCAGTTCAGGAACAGGTCGAGGAAATACACGCCATGCAGCGTGAGTTCTCATGGGAAGACTTTGGCTATAAAGAGCCGGAATGGGGCTTCCGTGAGAGCAAAGAGATGCCGGGTGCCTTCGACATTTGCCAAAAAAGGCAGACAGTGGCCCTGACCGGCGATCCGCAATTCGCCATGCTCGTCACCGATTTGCTCAACCGAGCGCGGTTGGAGGAATTGACTTTGAACAGGGGTGAGAATGATGGCAAAGAAGATTGAATTATGCCGTAAATGTGGTCGGACCACGAACGTGGTTCACCCTCTCCGTGGCCTTTGCCTCCCCTGCATCCGCAGTGCCCGTCAGGAGGCGAAGCAGTGAAGACAATTTACATTGACAATCGAGAGCGTTCGGGCCTTGAGGAATTGGTGAAGAAGCACGCAGCGAAGGCCAAAATCACCTGCACGGTGCAGGAGAACATGCTCAGTGACTATTCCTTCGGGGAAGTCGGCATTGAGGCCAAGACCATGGAGGACTTCTTTCAGTCACTTCACAGTGGACACCTTGTTCGTCAATTGGACAACATGGATGACAACCTGAGCCGTTATGTGCTCGTCATCCATGGGACGTTAGACAGGTATGTCGCGGGACTGAAGCGGCGTGGTCGCTATGTGTCGTATTCGTCCATCGAAGACCAATTTATCGGTGCGCTCGCCCGCTTTGACGTGGACTATGACGTGACGATTATGCACTTCATCACCACTTCAGCAGCGGCTCGGTGGATCGTGAAGCGTTGTGAGAAGGACGGGACCGTTGGCTCAAGCAGCACCCGCACCCTTCGCAGAACCGCGTCGGAGGACGTGCGCATTGATGCCCTGCGGGCCATTGGGTGCAGCGAGGCCCAAGCCAAAGCACTGCTCGACAAGTTCGGCTCCCTCGTGGAAATTAGCGCGGCAACGAAGAAGGAATTGATGACCTTAGATGGCATTGGGAAAATCCGAGCCGACGCAATTCACACAGGCCTCACAAGTGAGCAGCCTGTGGTGAAGGAGAGGGTCAAGACGGGGACCGCGTAAGCATCCTTTATGACGTGGTGTTGGATGGGAGAGAACCGGAGGTTTGGGGATGCTTAGACTGGAAGCCACCACTGCTGCGAATCGACAGTGGGACGACTACATGGTCGTGAATGCCGAGAATGACGGCGCACGCTTCATTCGCGGCTACATCGAGCGGTTCAACACAGTGTCATTCTTCAATGAGTTCGCAGGCTTGCTCTCTTTCTTCTTCGTGATGGGACAGGTTTGCGCCCCATACATGCGCATTCCCATTCACGGCACCTTCATTGATTGCCGCGTTCACACCTATTGGATTCAACAATCCCGAACGGGGAAGTCAATTGCATGGGAGTTCACCGACCGGCTGCTTGAGGCTCTCGGTATTCAAAGCGAGACCTTTACCGCAGGTTCGGACGCGCGTTTGATTGGAACAATTGAGAGCCGACCAGTCATTGACGAAAACGGTCGTCCAACGGGAGAAATGGACCACATCGTCATTCCCGGCCTACTGAACGGCTACAAGTCGATTCTTTTTGATGAGGCGAGCGTTCTTCTTAACGATCAGAAGTCGTATTTCAGCGATAAAATCCTGTATTTGCAGCAGGCCATGGCCCCGCTCGGTTCGCGCACAAACGTGATGGTGAAGCACCTTGTCGGTGGTTCCGTCTATACGCCTTCGGGCGTTTCCCTGTGGATGACCACCTTCCCCCCAAAGGACATTATGCACCATGTGCTCGACAAGGGGTTCTTTCAGCGTGTGTTCCTCTTTCAGAATGACGTGACCGTTGAGCAGCGACAAACGGTCAGCGAGCACCGTGTCGCAGGTGCGTATGTGCGCCCCGATGAACGCATCATGGACTATGAAACGCTCGCGGGCTTCATTTCCGAATGCACTGACTTGATGAAAAACCGCCTCTTTGACGCTATGGGCCTCGTGGACGAAATCGCTGAACGGCGTGACGAGGAAGGCAACGTCGCCGTCTATACCGTCAGTCGTGAGGAAGTGTGGAACCGCATGTCGGACGAAGATCGTGAGCGTGCCGCCATGGACCACGCATACGACATTTTCACCACGTCACCGGGCTATCACGCTGCCATCTTCAACGCCAACGACGACTACTACTCACTGGTTCATAGCATCACCAACGAGAACGTCCGAGAAACGGCCATGTCCTTCATCCCCAACATTGAGAATTACACCTTCATTTTTTCAAATCTGATTGCGGTTATCATGCGCTCCGAAGTCGTCACTGAAGACCATGTGATGATGGCCTCGGAAATCATCTACGACAATTTTCACAACCTGATTATTTGGCTTGAGCAGAAGCAGAACGTCACCGACAAGAAGCGTATTGCCGCTGAGCGCGGAGCGTGGGAGTCGGCCTATGGGGCGTGCAGGAAATACGTCGATGAGCGCGACGGGGTGGAGCGAGCCATGCAAACAGAATTGCTTGAGATTTACGCCACGCAGCAGTGCATCGCTAACATCACCGCCCAACGCCGCTTCAAGCAATTGAAGGACAGTCAGCAGGTCAAAATTGTGAAGTCCGGTGCAGGTGGTCGGAACTTCGTGACACTCGCATGGGGCGGTTCATCGTGAATAGCAGGGAAGGAATCTGTGCGGTGTTTGATGCAAACATCGAAGCGGCGGGGTATCGGGGAGATGCCGAAATCGTTCTCATCGCCGTCGTTGGCGACAGGCGCACGATTTACACTGACTTGTGGAGCGACGAAAGAGCGGCAATTATTGAGCGCACCCACAATTGCGAAATCCTTGGCCTTTCGTCCTTCGATCCGACACTTCCATATGTCGGCCACAACATTCCTCAGCAATTCCCCGCGAACGATGCGTTCGACCTAATGGCGGAAGCGCAGAAAGTGAGCGCAGAAGTGCTTCAGAACGAAGGGAAGAGATATGCCCTGTCCGACTTGGCGAGGGCGAACTTACCTATTCACTCTCCAATCGGGGCACTTGAGTTCCTCACAATTGTGGACTACATGCGCTCTTTTTCCTTGTTCCGAAGCGGCAGGGAGCGCACCATGGCGAGGCAAGTCCTTCACACTGCTGATATGTGCCGCCGCTTGTTCAATACCGTGGTGAAAAAGAAGCGTCTTCGCTTCCTGAACCCGCAGACAGGAAAGAAGGCCCATGCTGAAGTGCGTTGGATGATTCAGGAGGAAGAATGAATGCCGTGGCGGTGGGTTGAATGCAAGACATGCAAACGTCTTCGGTGGTCTATTGCCAAGCACCCTCGGTGCAACACTGGCTCGTGCGTTTCGCAACGCTGCCGTGATGCAGATCCGCAGCCACCTGCACCCAAGGAAAAGAAGGAAGTGAAGTGCCAAAGGTTTGATTGGGGAGGTGCATGAGTTATGGGCGTGTGGGGCCACGTTGAGGGCATGGTGGGCGGTTGGTCGGTCTTGAAAGGCGGGGTGTGGGAGGGGAGATTCCTTGACGACATTAGGGAAGCCGACCCCGCGATCCAATCCATTCTAAGCCAATATAAGGCCGGAACGCTGAAAAAATTGCCACAACTGCCGTGGAAGGAAGGAAAAAAGGCAACGGTCCCTTGGACGGCCATGCGCGACGAAGGAATTGGATTCGCGGACCTTGAGGGCTTCAACAACCCCGAAGGCAACATGCTTCCGGCCCCGCTTAATTGGACCGGCGGAAAAACACTGATTATGCCATACCTGCGAGGCATCCGGCAGAAACTCGACGGTGACTTCATACCCGCCGAATTGTTTGGTGGCAGCGGTTCGTTCATTTTCGGCATGAATGACCCGCGGGCTCGCGGCCTCTATGGCGACATCAACCCCGATCTCACCAATCTCATGCAGCATCTCAAGGGGGGTATCGGAGAGGTGCGTATTCCGCGCGACAAGGAAGAGATGCGGGGAATGATTGATCGCATGAATGAATTGCGCGAACGGCGCGATGTGGGAGGCCACGCGCTTGCGCACCATCAGTCGGAAGAACTCGCACGTCTGTTGCTCGGCACAAACCTTCAGACCCGCGACGGGATATTTCGATACGAACCTTGGGGGGTTGATGTAGACGGATATACGGATGGGCGCATCAAGATGCCTTCATTCCGTCAAGCCGGAACCGGGGCCAATTATCGGGTGATGCCTTGGGAAGTGGGTTCGCTTGATTACGGACCGTATGCAGAAAGGCTCGCAAACGTGGACATCCACACTGGCCCCATCACCGATACGGCCCGCCATTTGACGCCTGAGCATCTGCTTTATCTCGATCCGCCGTATCTGACCCGTGACATCGACTACGGCGGGGCGGATGAACAAAAAGCAGGAAAGACTCTCGATGACGAACTGCAAATGGACGCACTGCGTATTGGTGCTGAACACGAAGGTCCTGTCATCTTGTCGAATTACCTTTACGACAAAAACACGGGTGAGCCACTACACGACTACATCGACGCTTTGCAGGAGCACGGATTCACCATCCACCCATGGATTAGAAAACCGAAGGGGACCAAGAACCCGCAGGTCGAAGCCATCGCTACACGCAACATCCCCACGGATGTGCAATCTACCCTGTTCTGATTCAGCGGTCGCGGGCAACACGCCCGCCGCCTGCTCCAAGGTCCCGTCGCATCTTGGGACGGGCACCGCTGCCCGAACCCCTCACCTTTGACCGCGAATAACGAGCGCGTGTGCGCTTTTCCTTGTTCTTCCTCGACACTGAATACGCTCGCCGCTTCTGTTGTCGTTCAGCACGACCTTCTGAGGGGTCACGGGTGTAGCCTCGGAACTCACCCTTTACGACAGACCAACCGATCCCAAAGGCTCGCTCTTCAGGCGAGGGCGTGCGTTCCTCCACAGTTCACCACACGTCGGGCATTCCCATATGAAGATACGGTCGCGGGAACCGGCATAGAAGCCGTTTATTCGCACGGCGAGCACTGCCTCGGAGCAACCGGGGCAGGTCTGTTCGACCTTGGCTCGGTATTTCATGGCGAATCACCCGTTGTAGGTATAGATGAAGACCACATCACCGATACCAAGGGGTCCGAGAGGGGCGATGACTGTGGTTGCGAGATCGAGAAAGGTGATGGTTGAGCCCGACACCGTGTAGTGAATCCCTTCGCGGAGGGGGCACATTTGCGTGGAGGCGGAACCAAACCAAACTGCGCTAATGACGTGTTCTCCACCCGTAGATGGTGCAGCAATTGGTGTATAGGTAAGGCTACCACCGCTGCCCGGACCAGTGTAGGAAATTGTCTGCTTGTCCTGACGAGAGAGAGGCGTGATTTGGTGCGCCGTGCCTTGATCGTCAGCGTAGTATAGGTGAGTTTCACCGGAACCGGGCAAGGCCCCGCCGGGGTCGCGTGCATAAAGCAAACCCATGTTGGTGATGGGAAGGTTGCCCGCCGTCAAGGCAGGAGTCGTGCCGTAGTCGTTGAGCGGGTCTGTTTCTGTGGATGAACTGTCGAAAAGCGCGGTCAGGGGCAGTGGCCCGCCGCGGATGAACACGCGCTTGTCCTCGACGGATGCGACGACAAGGGGTGAGGCATAGGTGACGCGAATGGCCGCGAGAATGCACGATTGCTTGATGAGATGGCTCGACGGCATCTGCGGATAAATGCCGGTTGAAGTGTCCACCACGGTGCCGCAGACCAAACCAATGTTGTTCGTGCCGCTGAGTTCAGGGTCCACAATTACGAGAACCCAACATTCCTCATTCAGCGCAGACGGCAGAACCATACCGCCCGCATTGAAGCGTGAGTTATAGTAAGAGGGCGTATTGAAATTGAATGCTGAGGCACTGCCGACGTTGTAGAAGGCACCGTCGAGGCAGACCACACCAGTGTCCACGAAAATGGAATTGGTCGCACCACCCGTGTTTGGGCGAACGCAGGCGTTCCCGCTGATTGGATTATTGCGTGAAGCGTCGGAACCGTAATCCGTCATGGTGATGGGCACGACACCGTTCCCAAGCCCGCGCTCAAGGAAGCCGGTCAGGGTAGCCGTCGAGAGCACGTCCGTGTCGCGCAGCCCGTCAGCCTGCCATGTGGCTCCCGTGCCCGTCTTTTCGTGTCCCTCGCCAATGCCCGTCGTCCCCATCAGCGCACCTCCATTACAACATCAACGCGAATCTCATTGGTTGCGTTCTTGCTGATAGGGATAAAGGAAGCACGAAATGCAGGGCTATCGAGCGGGGTTGCCCCATGCAACACCACTTCCTTCACGTCGCTCGCTGCAATATGCTGCGTGTCGAAAACACCAGTGATAGACACCGCTCGATCGTCGATGCGTTGAACGGTGGGCGTCACACTGAACGCGACGTTGCCTGCCCCACCGTCACGACTGGTGGCGCGGCCTCCGGTGGTCCCAAGACTCATTTTGCTGATGAGCGTTTGCAGGTGAGCCGCCAATTCCGCTTTGATTCCGTCAAGCACAGGCATTCAACGCACCTCGTAGAAAACGCTCTTGGAATGACCCACGGGGTCCATCCTTTTTGATGCTACCCGCAGGTTATCACCGTCACCGATAGCCACCACGTTGTTGGCCGTCAGGACAATTGTTGTTGCCGTCACCGACGACACAAACCCAACCAATTCGTGGTCGTCGTTCAGAACGGCGTCGTATTGCGAATAGCGCAGCGTGGCGTCCGTCCCCGCCACGTTCAGCGTCGTGGTTGTGCCCGCACCCACCGCGCCGTTCTTCGTCACGCCCGTTTGGCCGCCACGCACACCGATGCTCCCCAATTGATGAGTGGTGGGCTCTCCGCGGTGCCTTGCGCCAATCAAGAGGCGCGTGCCGTTCACGAACCGCGTCAGGACGCGCTGAGCCGACACCACGCGGATGGGGGCGTTGAGCGAGATGGAGAACTGCTCCTTAGTGCGCGTCGGGTCTTCGTCCTGCACGGCAGCAGTGGACGACTGAAGGTCTGCGATAAGCCCCTCAATGCCCTTTTCGTATTGCCCAATGATGAGATCGCTCGTCCCTGCGGCATAGTCGTGGCGCACTTCAAAAACGGCGAACTCACCGCGGATGTTCTCAATTGAGAAATCCACGTTGATGATTTCGCCGGGGCGAATGTCGGTTGATTGCAGCAGCCCTTCAACACGAATGAGGGAAGAGCCTTGTGTCGAACGGCGGAGAAGGCCCTTAGCGAGTCGCAAGGCGACACTGCGCTCGCGCACACCCGGAACGCTGACCTTCATAGTGCGCTCGACACCCTCTTCGCCACCGGGGCCGCCCATCTCACGCATCTTCTCCACGTCGCGCACGTCGCCACGGACGATTTCATTTTGAGCCACCATGTCGCCCTCCACAATGACGTGGTTCGCCATCTCAAGCATGGTGCTCACTGTAATGTTGCGAGGCCCGCTGCTCGTTCCCACGCGCCGCTCTTTGCCGGTAAAGACTTCGGGAGAATAGATGAGAAGGCCGTTTTCGCTCAATGACAATTGGTGTCCGTCAATACGCGACAGGTCCCGCAGAATGTCCATGACGCCAATGCCTCGCCCTTTGCGGCTGATGAAGGATCCACTGTGCATGAGCATGTCACGCAGCGAGGGGTGGCTGAAAAGGAAGGCCGTGCGTGCTGCGGTCAGGCTCATGTTTGACGACGAATAATCCGCATACACGCCCGTGTCTGTCGTGGCTTGTTCGTGCTGAATTGTGAAGATAGTGAGGTCTGCGCCGGGGATAGCAGAAGCCAAATCGTTGAGCAGCATGAGCGCGGCGTCACTGGTGCGAACACCGACACCCATGTGCTGCCCGAAGCGCACCGCGCCAATCCCCATTCCCGCCGCGCTCAGCGTTTCTGCGTTCAGGTTGCGGAAGAGCACTTCCGTATCATCATCACCGCGAACTCCCGCAACCCTCCAACGCTTCTGCCCTTCATCAATCAGGTATGGTGGTGCAAAGGTGCTGATGAGTCTTCCGTCTACATACGGCGTAAGCAGACCGCCTGTTCCCGGTGCGCGACGATAGGACACAAAACCACCATTCTGCCCGTCGCTTAGCACGAATCGCTGAGGACTGAGCATGATGAAGTCTGATGGGTTGTAGTGTCCGATGCCGCGGTATGCCATGTTTGTCGCATAATCTGTGGAGTCGTCACTGCTTGTCGCATCCCACTTGTCGCTCAGCAACATGCCGACGCTCACCGCATTGTCCACCAAGGACGGAAGAACGACGAGGGGGACGGTGGGTGGTGTGAGGTTGGCGACAGTCGCCACTTCCAAAGCAGTGGCCGAACCCTGCCGAACTTCATAACCCGCCAAATCTGCAATAGAACTGCACTGCCCCGTCGCTGAAAGGATGGTGAACTTCGTCTCCGTGCGCGACGAATAGCGCACTGAGCCAGTCAAGCCGATAATGACGAGGTAGCCGCTCTTGGAGAAAGCCGTAGCGTCCTCAACGATAAGTGCGGCTCCTGTGTCGAACTTGATGGTGGTTCGGGGACCAAGTGCCGCGAGAGCATAGTCCGGTTGCTTCCTCACCGCTTCAACGTCCTTATCGCGCCGGAAATAGGGGTCGAGGGCGAAAGTGTCGTCGGTGGTATAGACCGTTTCCGTTTGAGAGATGGTCTCGCCACCGCCGGGGTGTGTGCTTTGCGAATAGCGAGCGTCCACGAAAGCGTTCAGCACGCCGTTGCGATCGCGACGGGCCGCATCAGACTTGAAGTGCTGAAGCATGTTGGCCGAGGGAATCAAGTGCCACACGACATCGCGCTCATTTGCGTCCGGCCATTCAATGGTCGGAGCGGCGTCATAGGGAGATGAAATACCCTGAATGTCCCCTCCCTGCGAGTTGGTCGAGGATTCAAACATCCCATACCGCTTGTCACGGGTGAATGGTTGGTCCTTCGACCCTGCTTCGGTGATGGTTGCGTATGGTCCAAGCAGCCATCCATCCTGATTCATCAGGCTCCCGTCAGAATTGTTCTCGGAGGTGTAGCCGAACACCTTCAGGGGGCGCACCATGCGCACGATGTAGTCGGCATAACGACGGACTGGCTGCGCGATTTGCGCCTTTGCAGTGGCGTTTGTCCCACCTTGCCTCGTTCGGAGAAGGTCGCCGTCTTCACGCCGTTCAAGCCACGTTTTGCGCAGAATGAACACACCACCCCATGGCGGCAGGTCCGCGGATCCACGCACGGCCCAATGGTCGCGGATGCCCGCCCCATCTGCTTGTTGAATGTCGTCGCTGAAGGGGTTAGAGAGTGCCGAGAGGTCAGTGTCTTCATTCAGCGTCCATTTGGGCTTAGCCACACGTTGGTTGGGGTTTGATTGGCCGCCATAGGTGTCATTCGGACGACCCGCAGTGGTCGTAATGCTGCCCTTTGACGCGCCTGTCTTTGTCCACCGTGTCTCCTGAACCCACGACGGCGTGACGGGGAAGATTTGCCCCACCCCAAGGTCAGAATGCAGGGACACCGCTTTTGTGCTCGTGACGATGTAGTCGGTGTTGCGTCCTTCCGACCGCTCCGTTTCCGTTTCCACATTTAGGCCAAGGCGAGGGGACAAATCCGACTGAACCTGCCGGTGGTCCGCGATTTCGTGTAGGGGAATAGGCAGTGTCCCACGCTCGGCTTGGGTGGTGTCGGGCATATTCCTGCTCGTTCCCCATCCAACGGCGGGGAAGTGCTCTTGAGTAGCCGTTTTCACGTCCACCGGATGTGCATTGAGATGAAGGTTGGTGCCTTTTTGATGGTAGAACTCACTGCCGACGGAGGCACCGAACTCAGACGACTGAAGCACGGCTTCGACCGATCCTGCTGCCTTTGTTTTGCTTCCCGAATGATGATTCAGACCGATGATGGGGTCCGAACCAGTGTTCACGGACTTCGCTTCCATGAACTTAGCACTTGAACCCGTGATGGTGGCGAACTCGGTCCTGTGCGCGTCAATGAGGCCCGCAGGCATGGCTCGTGGACTCACCATGCCGAGCATTTCGTGCTGAAGCACACGCCCCATACCCACGCGCCGTTCGCCCTGCGCCCATGGGGCGTTGGATAGTCGGTTGAAGCCCTGCCCGTCATAGGCCTCATTCGTCTGCTGACTCACAACGAAGCCGATAGGCACAGTGCGTTCAACGCCCGTGTAGGACGTTCCGGTGGGCCACGGCCAGTCGCCACCCGTCGGCAAGTCGTTCAGCGAGTCGTGCTTACCACCGTCGAACCGAGCCGAACGGAGAATGGAGTCCATGGAGGCTGACGTTTCCGCAGGATCTCCTGCAAGCATGTTCAATGCGTCACTGGCGTTGCGGAAGCCGAAGGCACGCACGGGCAAGCGACGGCTCCAATCAATGGCGACGAGGGGGTCGTGAACGGCTACGGTCACGTTCCAATCCTGCGTCCCATCACTGTCGAGAACGCGGCGGATGGGGACCTTCCGTGGGCTCAGCCCGTCCCCAATTCCTTCACCGCGACTGAAGCGATGTGGCTCACCGTTTGCGGTGAATTGCGGAAGCAATTCAAGCGTCCCGTGTGCTTCCCGCAGACCCGAATGCCCCATGAGAACGGCACCTGCGGCCTTCTGACCCCAATTGGTCCCATGACCGCCTGCGTTCAGACCGTTGTAGCCGTATTGTTGAAGCCATTGAAATGCGTAAATGCGCTCAAAGGGCATCCCGTGATCGACATTTGACGAACCAGTGTCGTGAGCGTTGCGCAAATACAAACCCCGCACCGCAGGTTGCTGAACGGCATTCGGCATTCCTGCCTGACGATAGCGGAACGTCAGGTATTGCTCACGAACGGTGCCGAGCAAGGCAGGGTGGGCGTATTCGGCGGTCCATGTGCAAAGGAAGGCGTCGGGGGTGGCCCCCGAGTTCGTGTCTGACGGCCCAAGCAACGCAAGGTCTTGGTGTGCATTATTTGCGCTAAATGATACAGCAGTTTCGTCTGTCGCCACTGGGACGGCTGATGCGTTCACCAAGTCGGGGTCGTGAACAAGCAGGGGCGGGACAGTGGCGAGTTCGGTCGCCACACGAGGCGTCCGCCAACCCGGCCCAAGCCCCAACATGGAATAGACGAATGGGTCACTGCCTGTGTTTTCGTGCCCCGCGTCAATCCAAGCAGGTGGAGGACGACCGCCCATCAACAGGTAGTCGCTAATCATGAAGCCGTTCAAGGTGAACTCTTCACCTGCGTTGTGCCGGTTGTTCACTGTCCGCGCAACGGACACCCCAATAGAAACTGGCCCCTGCGTCAATGCGGCAGAATATGGACCGCTGCCGTCCTGTCCGGTGTAGGCATTTACCCAACGGGTCTGTTCGGTCGCACCCTCAACCTTGGTGTGCAATTGACCGGGAGCGAAAAGCACGTCGATTTGCTCATGCGGTGCGTTGCCGTCATAACGGAGCCAATTCGGCAAACCCCGCCCCTCGATTTCACCCATCGGGAAGCCATCAGAAGCAAAGGAACCTGTGTTATACGTCTCGCCCTTTACCTCCATAGTGTCGAGATAGTAGAGCGTCGAGGACGGCGGGCTGCTGAGGCCATTATAGACCGATTGGAAGCCCCAGTGCTTGTGTTCGGACTCGGCCTCAAAGAGCAGGGTGTAGGCCGAGCCGTGCGAACGGTGCAGTTGTCGTCGGAGAGCCTTCGGTGTGCCCCTTGTGGTTAGTGGGGTGATGAAATGGTGGCCCTGACGACCAAAGCGGATGCGGTGGTGCGGGTGGGTGTAGGTTTGCTCCACACCGTTGTCCGTTTCAGTGAGCACTGATCCGCGCTCGGTATGGTCGCTGAGCCGATGAGCAGCATAGAGGCGCGTGGTGCCGCTTGGAACGGCACCGGGCGTTGTGTTAGGGGTGAGGCCGAACTTGGGCGTCATGTCGTCGTGCAGAATGCGCACGGGGTGGAAATGCAGAACACGGTCATGCGTGTCGAAAGACGTGGTTTGGTTGTTGGCTTCTCGGACACCGGCTTCTTCGGTGGTGGGTGCGCTCAGCCCACCCATGCCCCACGACAGGTTGCTCCATGCCTGCACACGATCGTGACCGGAGCGAACGAGAATGTTCCCCGGAATCGCGTCCTGTGAAGGCAGGTTGATGCTAAGGTTGGGTTCAATCCCGCTCCCGACGGTGGACGGGAGGGGGGACTCAGTGCCGGTGGCGGGATTGACCCGATTTTGATTGTGTGTGTAATCCTTGATGACTGTTCCGAATGGAGAGCCACCTTGGAGCACGAGTTCCTGCCCTTTATCATCAATGACTGAAAGATTCTCCCACACCATTTCCTCGTTGGGAATGACAAGCCCGCGCACACGTTCCGTGTTCACTGCTCGGGTGGTTCGGAAGGGGCGGCAGACGTAGCCCTGCGCACCAGTGAACGAGTCAGACGCAGTGGTGATGGTCGCCTTCTCGCTCTTCAGACCGAACTTTTCGACCGCTTTTGCCGCATTCACCGACGAAGCACGAAGGTTGCCCATGCGAGCATGTCGATCGTCGTGAGCATTGGAGAATGTAGCGAATCGCCCTGCTATTTTGTGCCCGTTCTCCAACGCTACCGTCCAATCGGCTTTGGATGGGGCCTTGAAGAGCGACTGTCCGTTCCTGAGAACAATGGTGCTGCTGCTGATGGTGATTTTGACGCAGGCGCGGTAGATGCTTTGATTGGCAGGGATTTCCCCATAGAAGTCCGTGACTTTCATGGTCCCGAAATGGTGCGAGCCGGAATACCCTGAGCCGCTCACAATTGTTGGAAGCAAAATCTTGGCGTATGCTTCGCCATCAGAACTGAGCATAAGGCGTGGGTAATCGTCGGTAGCGTATGAGTCGAAGGACGAACCGTCCCCGAAAGCCTCTTTGTCTGTGATGTCCAATGTAGCGTTATACAGAATGATTCGTCGCCCGTCGTCAAAATCTTCCTGCGTATATGCAAGGCCCGAGGTAGATGGTGTGGTTAGGTCTTGGCGACGATATAATCGCGTTCCGGCGGCCAAGTCTTTGCTCAGACTTAGAGTGAGATTGATGCGGAATGAGGCAAAGGAAGAGATGATTCCGTATTCGTTCCCATATTCGTCCGAAACAACGTCGCCAACGGCCCAAGGTGTCGGATCGACGGCAGGGTCTTGGTCCACATCAATGTGCGAACCTGAAGTGGTGTGGGAGGTTGTGGCAACCCACCCACTGTTCCTTTCACGCGGCCCCAAGGCGTCGAAGAACGTGTCGTGGGTTTCCTCAATTGCGCTGATGGTGCCAATTGCTTCACCTTCTGACGAATAGACGACATCGCCAACATCGAAGTGAGTTCGGAAATCTGTATTGGCGGCCAAAACCTTCACTTCGGTGCTCCCGACACCAAGCCCCAGTGCGTTGTCTGTGCTCACGATGCAATCCGTCGCAATCACATTCCGGTTGTCCATTCGGACGCCGAACTCGGGTTCCTCGATGAGCAGTTCATCACTTTCGACGGCATCTCGCTGATCGTTGAGGCCAGTCCATTGGAATGGGTCTGCGGCAGCCTCACCCATGATAGAAGGGCCATCAAAGGGCATGTCGGGTGGTGGTAGCGACGGAAGATAGCACGAATTGAGGCCTTCGATGCTGAATCGGGAATAGCCATGGCCGCTGAGAGCAGCAGGCTGAGCACCCCGTGATTCGTGCCCAACGTCCGGCAAGCCCATGTTGCCCCCGTCCATCGGCTTAGCCGCCATGTGCCACACGGGAATAGGCGCACCAAGCCCCTGAATGATGGGGCCACCGTTTGCGGTTCCCCAATACCCACCACCGCTCGGCGTGTCGCTTTCCCACGTCACCACGACAGTGTGTTGCTGCTCCACTTCGTTGTTGATGGTGAACGACGCAGTTCCAATGATGTTTGCTGCCGTGTCGTAGTCCACCACTCGGAACACAATTTCGCCACCTTGTGTCGTCGGATTGTCGAAGGTGAAGGTCTGCACAATGGACCACCCGTCATAGCGCAGGGTATTGCCCGATGCGTCGGTGATGGTTCCCTGTTGGGGGATGTCCGTTGGGAGATGGTGCGTCGGCACATCCGTGACCGTTTGGAAATTGAGGTGTAGCCTGTCGTTGCGAATCAGGGTGTTTGAAGGAAGGTCAATCGCAATAGGGGCGTCGAGAACAACCGTCCATGGACTTGACCCTGATTCAACGTCCCGAATAGTCCCAATGTAGCGAGAATTGGCTCCTGCCGTATAGAGCGAGTCGCCGGGGTAATACGCATAGTTCGCAGGGCTCGGCACTTCCGTGAGCGAAAGAGCGTTTGTGCTTCCTGCGGTATAATCACTTGTCGTTTTCAGATCGCCGCTCGACAGGCGATTGGAATTGATGTTCCTTCCCGTGTAGGAGACTTTGCCGCTCATGCGTTGGTATTTCGCACGCAGGTAGCGTCCCCGACTGTGCGCTCCTGTTTGGTAGTCACGGGACGAATTGATGGCCGCGGCAATCATCCGAGCCGCACTTTCTGTCCCGAGGTCGAAGCCCGCAGCGTTCAAGTCAATGACGAAGAAATTGTCCGTATTTGATGGTGAACTGCTCGTCGCAAGCGGTGTGCGAATCAGAAAGTGCATACCGAGGTCGTTTGCAGACGACCCACCCGCCCACGTCACTTCCGTAGCGTCGTCGTATTCGGTGTCAGGATAGGTGAAGTGCAGACTGAAATAGCCGCTCTCGGGCCGTCCTTCATCGGACCCAAAGGTTCGACGATCCGCGGGGTATTCCCGCTGAGGATAGGTCCGAATCACCATTAGTCCCACACCGTCCGAGCGTTGTAGAGGTTGGCTGCCTCCGTTGCATCGAAGGTATGGTCCCACATAGCGATTTCCGATAGGGCCCCGTTGAAATAGATGGGGTCATAAGCATTTGATGCGCCGCCGTGATGTTTTCCGTAGTAAAAGCCGCCCGTTGGTGTGATGGTGTGCAGGGCCATGCCGACTGTAAGCATGTTCACGTCCCGTCCGTAGAAGCCACTGGTTAGCGCAACGGACTTCTTCAAGTTCTCATTGTTTGACAAAGCCGCGAGAATAGGTCGAGTCAGGGTAATGTTTGTGTCAGTCAGCGAGAGCACTTCACCGAGAAGGACGCCTGCGTTGGTGAAGATGTGGTCGCCAACTGAGAAGTGCGAAGATGCGGCCACGGTGTCCACGACAATGCTCGACACGCTTCCTGCGGTGTAGCCGCCGGTCTTGTTCACAAGAACACCGGAGGCTGAAAGCGTCCCGACCCCAATACCTTGGGGCAAATGAGGTGTGTTCGGATTTGTGCCTGTGTTGTAGGTTCCTTGATCGACCAAGTTCACATTGGTGGCGAAGGTTGTCACTACACCACCAATTGCAGCCCCATTGACGTAAAACGTCCCACCTGCGTCACCGGCACGGGAGTAAATGACATGATACCAACCGTTCTTGGGTTGGTCTAATAAAACAACACGCTGATCTCGTTCCCCTGCACCTGTTTTGATGCGAGCCCAAATCCCAATGTCCATCAGTGGAGGGGCCGAACCCTCCTTTGTTTCAATGGAAATACCGTAGCCTGCACCATTTTGGTCAATGCCGTGGATGACCGGACCGTTGCCGTATGCCTGACTGGTCCATGGTGCAGTATTGGGCTCGGCACTGAAAAAGAAGGATATGGTGTAGTCGCCCGATGAACCGGAAACACCTTGCGCATTATCGACACTTGGGACGAGCAATCGGGCCGTCTGCCCTCCTTCACTTTGAATGGTGTGCAGGGCAATACCTGCATCGGTGGACGCTGCAAAATCCACACCCGCACTTTCCGGATCGTCAGGCATGGGTTCGGGGGACGACATGATGGATGGGAAAGTCCCACGGGCGAGAGCCTTACGGTCGTGCAGTGTTTCAAGCACCAATTCCTTGCCCGAACCGAGCGTCACGCCGTCAATTGCTGCTTCGTTGAGGCGCAGGTAAAACAGGCATGAGCGGCTCGGAATGAATGCAAGAGTCGGGCTCACGTCTGAAATTGGAACCGTCATCGCGCCATGAAGGCCGCGGTAAGTGTTGTCTTTCACGGTGTCCCTGTTGCGCACTTGTGTGAAGTCGAGAACGGCAGCAGAAGTCTGCACTTCCTCAAGGTTCTGAAAGCCCGCGTAGCCACTTGGGCCTTGGGAATAGTGGTGCGTATAGAAGTCGGAATAGTCGTTGGCGGTTCCGTCGCTGATGTCGAACACGGTTCCGGTGTGCCCACCACCAAAGAATAGAATGCCGTGTGCATCGGGCAGGGGGAACAAAATGCGAACGAGCGACTCCACAGACTCTCCTTCGTTGTTCACGAATTGTTCCGTCCACTTCTTCGCAATACCCTTCTCAAGAGGCTGCACGTTGTTGAGGAAGGCACAGGCACCGGGACCGTCGGCCTTAGAGTCGGTTCCGCCTATGCCGCCGCCAATGTCCGTGAAGGTTCCGACCAATTGGTCGTTCACCACGATGTAGCCGGGTTCTTCCTCGGTGATGCGACGGCCCATGCGTGTGATGAGGTCCATGGCTGAGCGTTCGACCGCCAAGTGTGGGAATGCGCGGGTGTCGTAAGTCGGCCATGCTATGTTGTTGGCACGCCGTGCGCCACGAACAGTCTTGAGCACCGTTCGCCCCCCGATACCCGCATACGTTCGCAATCCCCCCGCATCGTCCTGCACACGCCCGTGAACACCACCTTGGAACGTGGTGATCGGAATGTGCGTTTCACCGTCCATGCCGATTGGGAGCGGTGCAGGGAAGGAAGAGGCTTGGTAGGACCGACTGTTTGTGGCGAGCAGCCCACCGTGGCCGACCGCTTGGACTGGGCGGTATGGGTAAAGCGAATTGTTGTGCATCCACACGGCAAAATTGCGTCCGGTCGCACCGGGAATGGTCGAATGAATGACGACGGACAGGCCGCTTTCCCCATCCCTGCTCTCCACGTCGCCGCCAAGGAACGCTCGGACGTAGCCCATGTGCGAACCCGTGTCCGACGACGACACACTTTCTGTTCCGTCATTTGTGGTGAACAATTGAGGCGGATTGAATGCGCTACCGCCCTGTGCGTTGCTCGCGTCGGGGTGTCCTGCTTGGTTGATGCGCCGGATGAACTCATGCACCGCCTCGGTGAAATTGGTGACGTTGCCTGATGAAGCGATGTCCCCTGCATTAAGACGCAACGGTCGAACGTAGTCGAGCGTGCCGTCGCTCCGCTTGCCCTTCAACGAAAGGAAGCCAGTGCGGCATTCCACAGGGGCTTGGAGAGGGAAGTCGTCGTCGCTAAACAAGTGGTTGGCCGGATCGAAAACAAATCCTTCCATGGTTGGGCCGTTGCGAATAAACAGTGTCGCATCATCTTCCGGGTCAATGGAGATAGCCGTTTTTGCATCCGCCATGCGCCCAAACGCCATCGTGTAGCGCATCGGGTCCACAAAGTTCTGAGCCATTGTGGCGTTTGATGTGCCCACGGCCACGGTGAGTTCGCTCAAGGGCCACACGTTGCCCTCTTCCCCAGTGTCGGAGAGCCACGCTCCCATCACCACAGGCATACCATAGGTGATGGCCGTTTTGACCGCCGAGAGCGTAGCGTTTTCATCGGACCAATCGTGAAATGCGTCGAAATAGAGGCGGTGGCTGCTCCCCGAAATCTCGGTTTTGTAGATGTGCAGGCGAATGCCTCCGTTGCTGAGAATACCCTCACCCACAGTCACGACGAAGGCGTCCGAAGATGGGGTGAAGGCACCCGTGTGATCCGCAGCGGTCGCAAACGTGCGGACACCACCTGATTCAGCAGGGGCAGCAAACCCGCCTTCATTGATGAACGGGTTGATGCTATCCACTTCGATGTAGGTTGCGTTATACGCAGTGCCGCTGCTCACACCCGTAGCGAACGTCGCTGCATTATCTCGCATGAATCGCACGCGCGTTTTGCCAACCACTGCGGCGTAGTCGTGAATGCGCAGGGCAGACACCCCATCACGCAGCCCCCAATCAATGGCCCAACGGTTTTCATAGCGCCCCATTTGCGGCCTGTTAATTGCGGTCATGGTGCAATCCACCACGAACTCCATGCTGCGGTCGGAGGGGTTCGGGCTGCGTTTGTTCGTGCTGCTCGGAAGACGTTGCTCAATGTCAAAGAATGTCGATGGGAATAAGGGCAATTCGACCAAAGCCCGTGTTGATGCGTAATAGGTCGAGGTTTGCCGATCGTTGCGCACGGACGGATTTCCTGTGCCGACCACGCGGTCTTTCCAAACAGGCAAGAACGAATGCTCGGTGCGGTCGGCTGCAACGTCAATTCCACCCTGCCCAAGCCCGCCAAGCGTGATGCTGACGGTAGGCGTTCCGAGGTCGCCAATTTCCTTCAACGGGTGGCCTTCGTTAAGGTCGAAGTCCCGCTCAGAAAGCCGGTCGTTGATGTCAAGCAATTGAGAACGGCCACGAAGAACGACGCCGCCCTGCATTTCACCGCTTGACGGTGCGATTTCCTCCACCCGCGCCCGCATGAGGGACAATTCGATGGAGCATTCGTGGTAATTGGTGGGCGAATCCTGCTTGGTGCGGAGCGTCGAGAGCGTCTTTGCCCGATCCCTGTTTGATGGGTGGACGAGAAGCAAGTGGCGATCTGCTTCAATCAGGTTGTCGATGATGTCGAACTGCTCAAGGTTCACGGGTTGCAGCGTTGAGAGGGCAGACGAGCCTTCTGAGGCATCCGCACCCGTGGAGGCATGAATTGAGAGGGTGTGATATGCGGATTCGCTCTTTTCAACAGGGCTGCGCGTGTTAGGTAGGGCTCGCGGTGGTCCGTATGCGTCATTCCTGCGCCGCGAACCTGCAATTGCTCCCTGAATGACGGTGTGGGCGCAATCTTCCACGTTCACAAAAGGCGAGCCCGTCAAATCGCCGGTCGGGTTGGCCCGCATCCAGTGGCTATGTCGCTCACCGTGCAGTTCTTTTGCGGGAATGGTGATGAGGCCACCGGGCGCGTGAATTGTGAGCGGTTCCCATGAGGGCGGGGAAGAGAATTGGGACGCAGTGTAGGGCCTTCGGAGCCAATCAAGAACGCTTCTGTAAATCGGATAGCCCGCCGACGTGTCTACGAACACCGCGTTGGTGTCGGGGACTGTGCGCTTCACCACAAGCCACCCCTTCTTGTTCATGGTGGTAATCGCGTCCATGTCGTTGCGGTAGGTCTGAGCGTGATTGGCGGCGGTGAACCACGCCGTTCCCTTCCAACCGGCCACGACTTCGCCGGTTAGGTCGATGGCGTCGTAGTGAATCAGAATCTTCGGGGGGCCGCCCGCGTCTTGAAGGGCCTGCGGTGTCTCCAACACGGCCACGCGAGATTGTGACTCGGGTGTCAAGTGGCGGACGTAATTCTCATTCGTCGGCTTGGTCGGATTCACAAGGTCAAACAAGGCTTCCTCATCGGTGTCGAGCCCCTTCAACGCAAAAAGGCGAATGTCCTCAACCGCGAGAGCCACCATGGTGTCTTGCGACGACGAAGCCACGTTCCCGTATGTTGTGTCGTTGAACGAGTCGCCGCCTTGTGCGACGATAGCGTGCTTCTTCACACCCGAAGCAGTGTAGGTGGCGACCCGCGATTGGGTTTGCACGCTCAGCATTTCACCTTGAAAGACCGTTTCTGTGACCCGAACCCGCTCGTTCGGCTTTAGCATTGAGCCGACGCCGGGGTCAGTAAATTGCGACTCAAAGCGATCCGCAAGGCCCTGCACAGTGCGCGTGACACTCTCCAACTTCGGTTCGGGTAGGGTTTTCAGGAAGAAGTGACCTTCGACGCGATTATACGTCGTCAGGCCGCTCATACCGGGCATTTCGTCACTGACGGCACCCAACACATCTGTCGTAAGGCCGAACTCGGTTCCTGTGGCGGGTGGATTTCCGCTACCATATACGGTAATAGAAGGGACGCCGCTAAATGCGAGCGCGACATCCCCGACTGAGAGGGGCGGAATGCCACCGTTATACGGTGGTTGCGTTAGGTAAATGTCAAAATCAGTCAAGGTCGGAGAAGGTGGTGCTGCGGGGTTGGTCGCAAAAATTGCGAGCACGTTCGTGCTGAGCGTAGACCCCGACACACCGGCATTCGTCACCATACGTCGAACCGCAGCCCAAGTGCTCTCGGCCTGCTCGTGCATGGCGATGTTGATTGGACCAGTGTAGCCCGGAAAGGTGGGAATGACGATGATTGGATCCCCGCGGGCTACGGCGTCAAGCATGGCGTTGAGTTCGGTGATGGCCGACGCCTGATCAATGCCGAAGGCCGTCAGAACGATTGCCTCAGTGACCGCAACCATGCTCACACCCCGAATCGGTCTTCAAACCACTGCACCACGTCAGCGTGCTCAGCATCGCTCAGGAACTTCGGATAGATGAGCACTTCGTGAACGATGAGGCCGTTCTGCGCCATGTTCGTCAATGCGTTTTGTCCTGAACCCGCATCGGTCATTTCACCGAACAATTCCATGCCGCCCGTTTGAGCCACGATATTGTCGAACACCAAGGGGTTGGTCGATGCCCAAGCGGCAGTGGCCGTGCTGCTGCTGCTCCCTCGGTTGCTTCGCGTCAGCCAATATGCCTGAGCGGCGGATTCGTCAATACGCACTGCGACAAGTGCCGGATCTCCTGCGGACGGACGCACTGTGCCGTTTGCTGCCGCCTGTCCGGTGACGGCGGTTGTTCCGGTCAGGACGCCGCTTCCGTCAGCGCGGATTTGCAGCCCATCATTCCCTTCAGAATGCACAAGGCCGAGCACATCGTTGCTCTCGTATGCGGGTGTAAATGCGACGTAAAACGACCAATCACCATCGGTGGTCGCCGGTCCATTGTTCGTCCCGTCGTCCCATAGCGTGTAGATGGATTGTGGGTATGCGCTCAAACCTGCGTGGGTGATGCCGTATTTTTCGGTCAGGTATCGTTCGACCACTTCGATTTCAGCGGCACTGAGCGTCCGATCGTAGTGTAGCACTTCGGAAATGTAGCCGTCCATGTTGTATGAAGGGACATATCCAACCGCATAAGGTTGAGAAGCCGTAGTTCGATAAAATGCCCCTGTTGTGGTTCCCGGTGAAGCCCCATTCACCGAAATGAACGCCGTCGCAGTGGCTCCCATCCCATCTCCACCCTCAATGCCCGCACGAATCAATGTGGCTTGATTCACAACGGCAGTTCCCGTTCCCGCATAAGCAGCACCCCAACCGCCGCTCGGACCACGACCAAACCAAAACTCGTATTGATCTCCCGAGCCAGTCATGTCCGCGTAAAGGTTGTAGCCATATTGCCCACTTGGTGAACCTGCCGTGTGGCGGTTTGTGACAATGCCTTCGTAGGTTGCATTGTCCACGCTCGGTGCGGTGACAACAAACGTAGTGAATTGGGCAGTGTTCAATCCTTCTTCATATGCGTCGGTGTCCAAGAAGTCACCACCGTCGAATTGCACTGACGGGCGATCGTTGAAGCCACCGGGAGACGCGCGATAGGTTGGCTTTGCGCTCGTCGTGGATTGCTTGACGTGTCGCCCATTTCCGCTTTCGTCATTCCATTGTGATACGGAGTCCCCATCGTTAAGCGTTTCAGCGAGGCTATCGGCGCGAAGCCACAAGGCGAGGCCGTCTTTGATTGGGGCCATGCCGGTGTGAATGGCCTCAATGTTCAATCCCGTGGGGTAGTTCACACGGTTTGTCTCCGATGTGATTTTGCCAACGCCGTTCACCCATGACGAACCGTCGTAATACGTCACACCCGATGGATAATTGGGAATAATCACCCCGTCCTTGACGGTCGGCGTTCCTCCGGGCCACGAATACCCGCCCGAGGGATTCAGCACGGCTTCTGTTGGACCGGCAGCCACCAACCCCGCGCGGTTATTGGCGCGACCGCAGTTCCGCTTCCAACGCCACCCGTTGCCCCACGAATAGAAGTGAAAGTCGTTCTTGGCGACCGTTTCCCCGATGTCGCCGTTGGTGGTGTTGGGCCCAATGCGTGCCTTGTTTTTCCACCAAAACACGAACTCGTCATCCGTCACAACCGCCGACCCATCATCGCGCAAAAGAACGGTCTTGTCGCTTGAATCAAGCCAAACGAGCAGGTCATCCCCGTGAGGTGGCTCATATGCGTAAAGCATCCCACCAACTGCCGTCGCCTTGTCTTTCATGGCCTCGGTCATTCGTGACTTCGTGCTAATCCAATAGGCGTCGTTGCCGAGCCCCGTCCGATCGGTGAAGCGTTGGTTTTGCGAAAAACGAGCGCGGCTCATTTGTCCGCGTGGTCGCGCTTCTGCTTTGCCGGGGTCCACCACCAAATCACCGTTGCCGAGGGTGAACCATACGGGGGTGTTGTCGGGGTGGCCGAACAGAAATCCCTGCGTCTTAGGTGCGTCCGTGTCGGACCGCAACAGGGTGGACTGAATAGCCACGGTGTCGTTGTTGAAATCAATTGCGACGATGCGGACCCTCTCAATCGGGTTCACCATTGGGTCAAGATTGATTCCGCCTTCCGGTGAGAAGGGGGCAGTGCTCGTCTCTTGGTAATAGGTGAATGGCGACACGCTGCCGCCAGTCACAGGGTTGGTGCCGGAGGCATTCACCACCGCATTGAGGTTGGTCACGGGGATGCCGTCTGAATGGTATGTGGCTTTCGTGACGACTGATGAAATGTCGAGGTAGCCACTGTCCCACCACGTCTGAAAACGCAATTCGTTCACAGGGATAGAGAGAATGGTTGAGGCGAGCGACTCAAGCGCGGTCGGGCGTTCGGTCCCCGCTACACCTGCCGGGAAGTCGCGGATCTTGAATGTGCCGTAATTGTAGCCATCGGTCAGCGTGAGAGGCTCAGTGATGCCAAGAGCCCCCACTTCGACGTTCCTGAAGTCGTAGCCGATGCAGACCATGGGAATTGGCATGAGGCCGTCCTCCACCTTCCCCACACCATCCTTCCCCTGTTGCGGGTGCGCAGGGTTGCGGTTGTTGAAGAAGAAGAGGTTGGGAATGTCGTCCTCGTCTTCAAAGTCCCATAGCCCGACCGTTTCTGCGGTGGCCGTGAATGGTTGCATTAGGGGTTCAATGGCTCCACGGCTGATGCGAACGCTCTCAATGACGCCTCGGTATTCCCCACCCTGACCGCCGAGAAAGAGGTCTGAAGAAGCCGTGCGAATGAGGCGGTCGTCGCCGTTGAAGTCATGCTTTCCTACGAGGTCGCCGTTGATGTAAAGCAACATACGGCTCGACGTGAATTGCGCATTCACATAGAGCAATTCACGGGACGGCAAGGC
>Ga0208644_1000022_pt1 | contig 90291 bp, 101 predicted proteins | sample VirMetDEL_Nov_18_FD_184517 | JGI IMG/M metagenome (GOLD analysis project Ga0208644, IMG submission 184517) | Aqueous microbial communities from the Delaware River and Bay under freshwater to marine salinity gradient to study organic matter... | ecosystem: Environmental > Aquatic > Marine >...
AGAAGAAAAAGCCGCTGAAACTAAAGTGGAGTTTGAGGAACTCGGTATTGATACTCAAGGCGTTGAATTGCTTGAGGTTGATGAAGCAGAAGTCAAAGTTGTGGAACAACTAGACGAGCTTGATGAGGAACTTGCGGAAGATTTCTTGAATGTCGTTGACGGTGAAATCACCACGGAAGAAATCAAAAGCCTTGTGACTGACGAAAACTTTGACAACATCTCTGACGATGCCAAAGTTGTTCTCGTCGCTGCCGTTAACGAAGCGGACGACGAAGTTAAGGCAGAGTTTGAAGAGACTGTAGATATCTTTGACGACGAGGCTTTCAATGAATACATCGCTGAGGGTTCTGTGGTTGATACAGAAACTCGTCGTACTGTTGTTGCTGCCGCCGCAGCCGTGACTGTAGCCACTGCTGCGACATCTGCTGGTCCTGCCGGTGGCGGCGGTGGCGGTCCTTCCGGTGGTGGCGGAGGAGGAGGCCCCGGAGGCGACTCCGGTGGAGGTAAAGGTAAAAAGGGTAATTCTAGAAGAAGGTCTCGGTGAAAGGAGGCACCATGAAAAAAATAATCAAACTAGCAGTAGGGGCCGTCCGTCGTATGGGTAGAGAAATGCTTTACCTCGGATGGACATTAGCAGGTACAGGGTTGGTGTTGATCACCTTGTCATCGACCACGTTACGTCAGGGAATATATATTTCTCTTGCGGGTCTTGCACTGCATCTAATGGGTACTGTATTAGACTATGTAGATGATGAGAGAGAAAATGAAAGCAACTAATCAACTTGTGTGGAACACCTTGGGCCGCATTGCGGCGGTGTTTGCAATGAATGCTATGGCTATTGTTGGTAGCTCTAGTCTTATTGGTGGTATTGATCCGTGGAAGGCTGCCGTTTTGGCAGGTGCTACCTCTGCTGCGACTGTTATTCAGAAGCTCGCCGCAGCGTATGCTGATGACGGAAAGATCACTGCCGATGAGATTGACGCTGCATTTAGCATGACCCAGCCCAAGAAAAGTTAACTAAAGTTTCTATAAAGGTTCTTTTGGGGGCATGACGACTGTATGGTACAATATTTAAGAGGCAAATAGCCTTTTAAGTATCCCCTAACAAGGAGAATTGTAAATGGATATGAACATGTACAAGCAGGTTGCTGAACGTGCTGCTATGACATTCATTCAGGCTTTCGCTGCGATGTTTGTTGTTACGGATATGTCATCAGCCAAGGGTGCTGCTGCCGCTGGCCTAGCTGCTGCCCTTTCAGTACTGAAGTCATTTGCCGCCACCAAAGTTGGCGACAAGTCATCCGCTTCACTCGTCTAAGTTGTGTTAAGCATCGCTTGATCCAACTACAAGCGATACTGTAAACTAAGACTGTTGGGGGATGGCCTTTTGCTCCTTTTGTGTCAACCCACTAACAAGAAGACCCCCGGTCACGATTGTGACTGGGGGTTTTTCTTTGCCCTACGACGCTTAGTAGGAATGTGCTTCAGTCTATCAGGAGTAATCGATCTCCACTGGCCGTGGCCATGTGAGCCACCCCACAGGTCAATCCATTCACTAGCAGGCGTTAGGTTAGTGTTTACAACGTGGCGTTTGAAAACAAACGTTCCACGCTCGCCTTTGATCTTGCACACATCGCCCTTGCCAAGTGTGATCTGACTAGAGATTTGATACTCTTCGCTAATGACCCATCCTTGAGGAGGGCCGACAGGTTGTTTACTTTTTTTCAAAGCCATATGCTTCTCCTTCTTTGCTCAGCAAGGATACTACATATGGTAGCGTTTGTCAAATTGTTGCGTAGATGGTATCTGCGATTGTCTCTCGGATTTGCTCGTTTTCATCCAAGAAAGCTTTGGTATTGGCACGGCCCTGTCCAATGTTCTCGCCTTTGTAGGCGTACCATGCGCCCTTCTTGTCAAGGATACCCATCTCAGCAGCAATGTCCACGATGTCTCCGGTACGGCTGATTCCTTCACCGTATGCAATTTCAAACTCTGCCTGACGGAAAGGAGGAGCACACTTGTTCTTGACAACCTTGACTCGTGTCTTATTGCCAGATGCTTCGCCACCGTCCTTCAGCGTTTCGATACGACGAATGTCCATCCGAACTGACGCATAGAACTTGAGTGCCTTGCCGCCAGTGGTTACTTCAGGAGAACCGAACATGACACCAATTTTTTCACGCAACTGGTTAATCATGATAAGGGTTGTCTTAGAGTGATTAAGGTTAGCTACAATCTTTCGCATCGCCTGCGACATCAGACGAGCGTGCAGGCCAACGTGGCTGTCTCCCATTTCGCCTTCAATCTCGGCACGAGGAGTGAGCGCAGCAACTGAGTCTACAACTACTACGTCTAGAGCGCCTGATTCAATCAGCTTGTTAGTAATGGTCAGGGCTTGCTCACCTGTGTCTGGCTGTGCAACCAAAAGATTGTCAATGTCGCATCCGATTGCTTTAGCATACACAGGGTCTAGGGCGTGCTCCGCATCAATGAATGCACACTTGCCACCTTTCTTTTGGGCTTCTGCAATCACATGCAGGGCAATGGTTGTCTTGCCAGAAGACTCAGGTCCGTAGATTTCGGTGACTCGTCCACGAGGAACACCTCCAACCCCTAGCGCCAAGTCAAGAGCGATAGAGCCGGTTGAAATCGTTTCAATTTGCATTGAAGCAGCGTCGCCTAGACGCATGATGCTTCCAGCGCCAAACTGCTTTTCAATTTGTCCTAGAGCATCTTCGAGAAGTTTATCTTTATCCATGTTTGTATTCTACGGTTTAGGTGGAACGAAGTCAAGTGAGCGGATAGAATAAACCTATGAGTAAACGAGGCCCTAAGCGTACTGTCACTAACGCCGTGAAATTTGGCGAATACGGTAATACTATTTGGCATGTTGAGCTTGAGTGCTCTCACACAGTAGAGACTAAGCGCAAGCCTAAAGTTAATGAAGATAGACTTTGCTGTAAAGTTTGTGTTGCTCCGCCACCCCCTGCTGTCGTGGACCCATTTGCGGATGTAGCGCCTTGGGTTGATTATGATCCGATGGATGAGCTGAAGATTAAAGCAACTTTGGCTTCTAAGGTTGGGGTCCCGCTAGACCAAGTTGAACTTGTAAACGGTACAGCGACAGTGTTTCTTGATGCACAACAACTAAGGAATATTTCAACATGACGGATTTTTTGACAGTTGAAGAAGACGAAGACTTTGCAACTTGGGAGCGTTTCAGAGATGCACCTGAAGTTCGTTGGGTGTTCAATAAGTTAGAAGTTGCGTTACATCAAGGATTAGAAGCAGGACCCGCTGGCTGCGCTCCACAATATGAAGGCTTTTACATTCACCGACCCGTCTACAACCTTTTTGGTATGGGCATTGGTGCAACGAAGTTTTTGTATCTTTCCCAAATGGAAGAAGACTTTTTAAACAATGCCGTGGTCCCTCCCGGTAGTTTTTGGTGCGAGTGGCTAGATGGCCCACACCTTTCTATTGACTTTCAAAAAGATTCTGAAGGTGGCTGGCATACCGTATCAGCATGGGAAGGGTTTCATTCAAGCGACGAGAACTTGACTAGGTTTAGTCATTGGGAAAGACTACCTGAAACAGATGTTTCTGATATTCATGAGTGCTCCCATTTTATCAACCTTGTTGACTTACCTGTCAACGGTATCAACATCGAAACTCGGTCAGGGTTTATTACTGAAATTCATTTACGTCACGGTAATGATCCATTTGAGGACCTTCCTGTCGGTACACGCATTACGCCCGTTTGGCAAGACATGGACATTCCTGCAGGCGGTGTTTTCATGCCGAACCTACACGAAGACCTAGAGAAGTACTCGGCCCACGGTCACCTGTCTGACGTTCGTCGTGGGTTTGTTATAGACGTACCTTAAAAAATAAATCTAGGCTATTAGCAGAAGATAAAGCACTATTTGTAAATAGTGGAGTGCTTGGTCAGGGTAAACATGCCAGTAAGGTTTGGGCTTTCCAGTTTTCCACGGAAGAAACTGGTAGAAGAATGCGTCTGTTAGCCAGTGCCCTACAGCAAAGTACGCAAATATCCAAGGCGTGACTGTATCTCCCAACCAATACAGGGTAGCGCATACAACTCCTGTGTATACCATAACGTGTTCAAAAATTGCAAACAGTCGCTTTGACTTTAACTTTATCAACCAGTCTGGTTGAAGCGCAACATCGGCAAAATGATGTGCCGCTAGTAACCATATTAGTCGCATAGTAGTTCATTTCTTATCTGAGTGCTGCTAATTCCTGCTGTGTACTCCGTAAATTCAATAGGTATTCCTAGTTCAAGAATTGTTTCTTTTCCTGGGAAATCATAGTTGTCATTCCCTCGAATGAAAATAAACTCGTGGTCTGGATAGGCATCAAAAGCTTCTTTGAAAGATGCGCTTGGGTCATCTGTGTAGGTGACAAGTACATTGTCAACCAAACCCGTTATTTTTAGGTTGTTCTTTCTGTGATCTAGTGTTTGGATTGGTATTTTGCCTTTAATGCTCCAACAAGATTCGTCGGAGTGTAAAACTACAACTACAACATCAGCACTAGCTTTCATGTGCTTTAAAAGTTTGATGTGTCCCTCATGACACAAGTCCATTATTGCTGCAGTGAGTGCTACTTTAGCCATTTAGTCTTGCCTCCTCTTTGAGGGATGCGCCACGTGTCATACCAATCAGTTAAATAACCATCAATATCGTTAGGCACGCTAAATTCGTGACCTAAATAATTTTTGGTTGATAGGGGAGAGACTAGGTGCTTTGGTCTGATTAGATGACCGTCTTCTTTAATATTTATTAAAAGTTCAGTATCTGTTGGGTGCGGCCACCAATGAAGCACGTCAAAAACTATGTTTGTGTCCTTATGTACATACGCTGCTTGCATCGGCCTGTCGCCATCACTGACAACTCTTCCTGCAAAGAACTCTTCTTCTGGTAGTCGTGCTTTATCCCAGTAACCCATAACAGCAATGTCTAGATCGGTGTCATGGGGAATGAACTCGTTGTCTCTTTCTAGCCCCAGCAACGTTCCTGCAGACAGCCAGTAGTCATCTAAAAACTCAAGTCCACGAAGCAAAACTTCCATGACTGGCTTGCCCTTTAGGGGCTGTAAAGTGTGTTGTTGCCATTCTAGTTTGATGTTTTCATACATGCGTTTATCCTACTCGTTTTTGGCAGCGTTTTCCCTCCCTTTCGTGTGGTAGTTGACGCTAACGCACGAGAGGCTGGGACGAACCCAATTGGTTTATTCAAGGCTGTTCACTTCATGGACCCCAAGCACCGCCTATCTTTTTCAGCGATGCCCACTCTCCCTAGATATGGCTCTAGTAGCCCGTGTGCCGGAACCGCATGGGCGTTTGCTTGTTCCGAACCTGTTCCTCAAGGCTTGATGTTCTCCGTGCAGTGACTGGCATCTCGTCAAGGATGTGTGTCCAGTTTATCGTGCGATTCAGATCGTTCCTCTTTGGGCAGGCGTGCCCTCTTGTTTCTTAAGTGTTAGTACCAGTTGCGTAACGAGTGTAACCCACCGGTCCTTCAGTGAACGTTTATGTCATCGGGATTACCCGGCTGCAGTCTTGTGGCAGTGTGCTCCTTGTGTAGTAGTTTGTGAGTATGCTACTGGCTTCGACGGCGCAGGTCAAGGGGTAGGTTTTGGCTTGTCTCCTTGACGGGTGACAGGTATGATATTACACGTATGTTGTTTATAATTAAGGAGATTTATGATTAAACTTTCTAGCCCTGAGTGGTTTGAGAGTGCGCCGTGTCGGGGTAATGACCGAACGTTTTTTTCGAGCAAGCCGTCGCAACGCAAGAGCGCCGTTAAGGTTTGTGCAGGTTGTACCGCTTCTGCTAAGTGCTTAGATTTTGCAGTCACGAATAAAATCACGATTGGTGTGTGGGGTGGTAAGACCGGGCCAGAGTTGGACAGGTTAGTTAATTCATGATTTATGATTGGGCTGATGAGTTTGACAGTGATGTGTTAGCAGTTGTTAAACGTGGGCAGATTGAGGTCACGTTCTTGACTGCTCCACGTGGTGCTATTAATGATAAAGACTACGATCTGGTAATGTGGAAAAAGAAAGAGATGCAGATTGTTGTGGCGCAAGAGTATTTAGATGACTATGTGGATGAAGCGATTGCTTCTGAGATAGCATCCACGGTAAGAGAACGTTATGATTCTGATGAGCCTGCGGATGTGCGGGAGATGGCGATCAAGTTGTTGGCTAAGGAGCTTGATGCAATATTGAATGATGTTATATTTGTGTACTCAAATGATCCTGATGAGGTCAGTTTTGAGTCTGCGTTGAAGCGTTTACTAGATGATGAGGCTTGACTACTGCAGTTGTTTTGGGTAGTCTATGGTTGATACTATTTATTAAGGAGACATAATGTCAGTATTAGAAAATCCGACTGCATCTTTGAAGTCAGTTTATACGGCGCTTCGTTCAGTTGAGCGTGACATACTAGAGATGAAAGACACCTCAAATTTGGATTATGCGTCTGTTGAAGAGACGATGCAGTTGGCGAGTGATATGCATTTGGTTAAGTCGTACACGACTGAGTTGTTTAATGAGCTTCAGTCTATGATTACGGAGCAGCTTGGTAATGTTCCTGTTCCTGTTCAAGTTGATGGGGCGACTGTTGAGATTAAGGCAGGTTCACCTCGTAAGACATGGGATCATAAGTCATTGATTGAAGATGTAAGTAAGCGTATTGTTGACAGCAGTGTCGATATGAGTACCGGTGAAATTGTGAAGACTCCCACGGATATGATTCGTGAGGCGTTGGAGTTTGCCGGTATTTCGTATTGGAAGGTTTCTAAGTTGAAGGACCTTCATTTGGATGCAGATGATTACTGTGAAGTTGGCGAAGCTAAGAAGAGTCTAGTTATTAGGAGAGACAAGTGAGTAATATGTTATCAGCGTTATCAGAGCCTTTTGACCCTTCGGTTGAGAAGCAGCTAAAGAAGGGCGGGGCAAGCCTTACGTATATTCCTGTTAGTGAGGTGATTACTAGATTAAATCGGGTACTAGGTGTGGACATGTGGTCTTACCATATTGTTTCGTGTGCCCGTGATACTTTGGACCCTGACTATGTTGTTGCACATGTCCGACTCACTGCTACTTTTGTTCCCACGGATAATGCGCCTGCGCTAACTGTCGTTAAGGACGGTATTGGCGGTCAGAAGATTAAGCGCACGAAGAATGGTGACATTGTTGATCTTGGCGACGAGATGAAGGGAGCGGTGTCTGATGCTTTGAAGAAGGCAGCGCAGCACTTCGGTGTCGGTTTGTATCTTGCTCGTTCTGAAGAGTCAATGAGTTTAGAGTATGCTCAAGAGGTAGCTGAGCAGCCTATTTCAGCGGAGCATTTTGAGAAGTTGCGAGAAGTACTGAACAGTCAGTCGCAGAGTGTTATGGATGCTTGTCGTGCGCATTGGTCAGAGATTTCTAACAATGCTGAGTTTGCGAATGAGAATATTACTCGTGACTTGCTGAAGACTATGTTGGATTTTGTTAAGTCGATGAATGCTGAGAGCAGCGAAACGCAGGCAGGGGCTGACACTGATGCAGGATAGTTTGGATTTAGGTCCGTTGCCTTATGAGTATCCGAGGTACATGTCGCCTAGTTCTATCAGCACGTTTCAGCAGTGTCCGTTAAAGTTTAAGTTTTCAAAACTAGATAAGCTTCCATCGGAGTCTACTGAAGCGCAGCATCTGGGTTCGTTTGTTCATGAAGTGTTGGAAGAGTTGTTTAAGCTTCCTGCGGAAGAGCGGACAGAAAAGGCTGCGAGTCGTTTAGCGAAGAGCTTGTGGGAGTCAAAGTGGGCTGATGAGTACTTTGCTTTGGCTGATCGTGAAGATGATCCTAATGCATTTAAGTGGAAGGCTTGGTGGTGTATCGAAAACTACTTCGGGATGGAAGACCCCACGAAGTTTGACGCTGAAGGTATTGAAGCCAAGATGGACGGCGACATTGATGGCGTACCCATCTTTGGCATCATTGACCGTTACACGATTGAGGACGGTAAGCTAGTAATCTCGGATTACAAGACAGGTAAGAAGCCTCGCAAGCAGTACGAGTGGGAGAAGAAGATGCAGATTACGATCTATAGCATTCTTCTTAAAGAGATGACAGGTATGGACGTTAAGCGTGCAGAGCTGCTCTACGTTAAATCTGGCCAGTTTGCACGTTATGACGTGGACGAAGAGCTTGAGAATGCTGTTCGTGTTGAGGTTCGTAACACATGGGATCAAGTGAAGTCCATGTGTGAGTCGGGTGAGTTTGAAACCCGGACTGGCCCTCTTTGCAACTGGTGTGATTATCAGTCTATCTGTCCTGAGTTTGGGGCGAAGCGATGAGTGAGACGTTTGAACTTTTGGTTTCTGAAGATGTTAAAAATAAGCTTGCTCAGCACGACAAAGACTTTTTGCGTTTGCCCGAGAACAGGGTGAAGTGGCGAGACTGCTTGTTGACAATTATTGACACGGTGACAACTAAGATAGATGGTCTTGAGGAAGAAATCAATCGCTTAAGAAATACCTATTCGGATTTCGTTGTTGACCCTGCTGCAAGTTTGGACGAGCAGCGAGATAAGGCTGTTCGCTTTAGGTTTTATGCTGAGAAGCGTTTGGCTGAAGCTGACAGGTTGTTAGCGTTGGGCGCAGATGCTGATCCGTCTCTTTCGTTGGCCACGTTTTTGCGAGATGCGATTATGGCGCATCGACAGTGGCATGCAGAAGAAGGTCTTGAGAGCACGGAAGGCGACGATTGCTTGTATGCTGCGCTGGATGGAGAGTGGAAGTTCTAATGAAGATTGGGTTTGCTTCTAACGATTGGTCTCGCACGGCTCTTGATGCTTTGGGCCGACCTGTTATGGGCGGGTCGGGCTATATCAGAATCGGTCAGTACATTAAGCATTATAAGGGTACTGGGATTGAGACTGTTGTTGGGATTTTAGCCCATAACTCTAGGACTGGAACTTTTGGTGTTCATTCTTGGGACGGTAACGACTATTTCGATTGTGATGTTATTGTGATGCAGCGTTACATGCATAAGCAGGTTTTGCCTGATATGAAGAGAGCGCAAGCGGCTGGTCAGATAGTTCTTCAAGATGTAGATGACTGGTATTGGGGATTAAGTAAGAAGAATCATGCGTATGATGCGTCTGATCCTTTGAAGAACCCTGATGAAAATATCAAATGGTATGAAAACATTATTAAGAACTCAGATGGCGTTATTGCGTCTACTCCGTTCTTATTTAACCGTATGCGGGAGTGGAATGAAAACACGGTTCTTCACACCAACTATGTTGATACCGGTATGTTTGCGAAAGCATACGAGCACGAGCCTAAACTGAAAATTGTTGTAGGGTGGATGGGTTCAACAGCTCATCGCAGCGGTGATCTACAAATTCTAAAGCCATATACTTCTCAAATCTCGAAGTTTGCTAGTTGGCACCACACAGGGCATATAGAAGCTCCAGGCTGGCCAAGGTTTACTAAAGAACTTGGGGTTGAAGGAGGTAACACCACGACTTCTCCTTTTGTACCTCCCTATGAACTTAATACCGGCATAAAATTTGATGCAGGCATCGTACCTTTAACTGACATTGCTTTTAATCATGCTAAGTCGTATATTAAAGGACTAGAGTATGCTGCTGCTGGTGTTCCTTTTGTTTGCTCGTGGTCTCCACAGTATGAAGAATTGACACAAAAGCACGATATTGGTGTGTTGGCATCTAAGCCTGCAGACTATGTTAAAGAGTTAAAGAAATTTACTGATTGCGATTATCGTAAAAAAGTTGCAGCCAAGAACCGTGAAAATGTCCGTAAGTTTGATAGCAAAATTGGGGCTGACCGGTTGTACACCAATATTAAATCTTTAGTAGAGCGTGCGAAATGAAGCGGGGCAAACCTTTAAAACGCACACCTCTTAAACGTGGGAGTAGTCAGTTAAAGCGCACCCCGTTGGCTCGTAGGTCTAAGAAAACAAAAGACTTATATGTTGAACGCAGAGAGATTGTGCAAGAGATGCTTGCGGCGCAACCAAATTGTGTAGCGTGTAAACTGTGGGCTGCGTTTGACCTACACAACGGAAAGCAGTCAAATATAATTGTTAATGTCAATAAAACTCGTGACATACATGAGCTTGTAAACAGATCGCAAGGCGGATCAATTACAGAGCGGCGAAATTTGTTAGCAGTTTGCCGCCCTTGTCATAATAGAATAACAACAGAACCCAAAGATGCTGAACGCTTAGGTTTGCATTTAGAAAGCTGGTGCAATACTAGTGCAGGGTTCAACGAAGCAGAAAGGCTTAGACATGAATGGTCGTCAGGTACTCCTACAGAACCTTCTTGGTTCCAAAACAATTGAACATCCTGATTTGCTTGATGAGATCAATTCTTTATCAGGCAATTTTCAAGACGACGAACTTCCGCACCTTGACCGTGAAGAAGTAAACACTGATTTTCTATCAGATTTACAAAAGCAGTGGCGCAGTGACGGTGTTGTCATTTTAGATTCGTTTTTTCCTGACGACATGATTGAAGCCTATAGGTCTGACTGGATTCAACACAATAGGATCAATCATGATCGACCTATGGGTTACCCTGGAGAGTGTGCATATTTTCAAGTTGAAAGCTTGATGCGTCTAGCTACCTACAAGCCGCTCCACGATATTCTCTCGCATTTGATCGGTGACGATATGGGAGTTCATTTGAATCTTACCGGCTGGAAGTCAACTCAAAGAAACTGGCATCAAGATGGATACTTAAACCCGGATTCAAACAAAGATCACTATTTGGCGGTGTGGATAGCGCTGGATGATGTCCATGAAGACTCAGGCCCATTTGAGTTTGTGCGTGGTTCGCATGTGTTACCTATCATTACGCAAGACCAAACGCTGGCTCGGCTAGAAGTTAAAGAACGCACTGACCCCATGTGGCCTAAGTATTCTGAACGCTTTCTCACACCCATGTTTGAAGATTTACTTGATCGTGGAGAGATGAAGACTGAAAAGTTTTTGGCAAAGAAGGGAGATGTTCTAGTATGGCATGCGAGGTTAATGCACAGAGGTTCGTTGCCTAATAATCCTGACTTGTGGCGAGAGACTGCTATCATTCACTATTCAGGTGTGAATCATAGACCCGACATGCCTACCGCTCACCAGTTTGAAGATGGGGGATGGTTTTTCCCTATCAACCAAAATATTCCTCTTTAGCATGCCTGCAAAGTACGGCCATCAAGATAAAGCCAAAGCCACGAAACTGCATAGTTTGCTAGTACGCACTAGAGATAATTTCACTTGTCGATGGTGTGGTGTCTCTAAGAAAGATGGTAAGCAGATTCAGTGTGCACATATTATTTCTCGTAGTGTGTCTGCTACTAGGACTGATGAGCGTAATGCCGTTGCTTTGTGTGCGTCGTGTCATTGGAAGCAAAGCAAGAATCCGATACTTTGGTCTAGGTGGATAGAGCAAGAGTTAGGTTCAGATCATATTGATGATTTGATTGAGCGAGGCGTCCCTGGCGTTGCAGTTGATTGGTCATTGGAGGTTGTTCGTCTACAATCTGCCCTTGACGATTTGGCTAGTAATGGGTAGAATACAGTTATGAATTATTCCCGCACGGCACCTATCAGTTCAGTTGAAGTTGAATCTGAGTTGATTCGTCTTACAGCTGATATTGAGTCTGAGACAGAAGCGTTTGAAACGTTGGCAAAAGATCATGCTGTAAAAGAAGCTGAGTATAAGAAGCAGTGGTTTAAAGAATATCTTGCTGCTGAAGGTGCTGTAAAGCAAAAAGAAAGCTGGGCCGGGTATAAGACCAGCGAATTGTACTATGACGCACAAGTTGCGGAGGCGCTAGTTAAAGCCAAGCGAGAAAAGTTACATTCTTTGAGAACTGCTTGTGACGCTTTGCGGACTATTGCTGCAAATGTAAGATCGCAAGTTAAATTTTAAGGAGATAATATGAGTAACTATTTAAATGTTGGATGTGGTCATCACTATGCTGAAGGCTGGATAAACACAGACGTTTGGGAAGATGAAAAGACTAAACCAGACGTGCTTGTTAAGCGTGATGAACCGTATCCTTTTGAAGATAACTATTTTGATGCTATTTATTTAGGGCACGTGTTAGAACACATATCGTGGACTAAGATTGGAGTCTTCCTAAAGGAAATGGTTCGTGTGGCTAAGCCTGGAGCACCAGTGTTAGCAGTCGGCCCTGATGTGTATCGAACAATTGAGCGGTGGAAGGATGGTCAAGAGCCATGGGATATGGTGAAGTCAGTTATGGAGCATCAAGACATTGACGCACAACTGTACCATACTGCCGATGACGGCTCATATGTCGCTTCTCCCCCTCTTACACCTGAATGGTGGGATGGTGCGGCACATTACTGGAACTGCCACGAAGCACGTTTAGAGCAAGTTATGAAAACACACTTTGGAGACGTTGAGGTGTACTCGTCTCACATTGAAAATGATCTGCCCGGTAACCGTGTTAATTGGTTTGATTCACGAAACAACATGCGGTGGCCTGTCACCGGCTACTGGTGGTGGCAGTGTGCAGTCGCAGGTAAGGTGCACAAATGATTCACAACATTGCAGATAATATTCAAAGCCTAGCAGTAGACATTGAGTTGTTGCGTCCACTGGAGAACAACGCACGCCGAGGCAATGTTGATGCAATCATGGCGTCGTATAACAAGTTTGGTCAGGTTAAGCCCATTGTGGCTGTAAGTGATGCTGATGGTTCGTTGACAGTCATTGCGGGTAACCATCAGCTAGAAGCAGCTAAGCAGTTGGGATGGCAGCAGATTGCTGTGTCTATTGTTGATCTAGACAACGATGATGCGTTAGCGTTTGCATTGGCAGACAACCGCATTTCTGACTTGGGCACAACTGACAATGAACTTCTGTACGAGTTGCTGACTGATGTCATTGGTGATGACGAGAGCTTTTTTGAAGTGCTAGGTTGGGATGACTTTTCAGTGGCCGCAATTGAGAACACAGTTATTACAGCCGAGTTGGCTAACGATAGCAATGCTGGATGGACTGCCCCTGAAATCGTTTTGAATGATGTGGGTGTAGACTCACCTCCTCCTGCAGCAACACCTCAGCCAACTGGCTCTGGAGATCAGCCTACACCAAGCACTTCCACGATTGTTACTCAGGGTAGTACTAGTGCTGGTGTTTCTGGAGTCAACAATGCTTCAATTCAGTTTACGCTAGTGTTTGATAGTGCTGAACAGCAGTCAAAGTGGTATGCGTTCATTAAGTGGCTTAGAGAAAGCCCGGTCTATGATGGCGAAACGACTTCAGAACGACTGTTTGATTTTATTGCTCAGCATTCAGAGATGGGTTAAGTATGGCTAGACGCAGAATGTTTCTAGACATAAATTGTGTCGATGCGGCTCGTGAGCGTATCCGTCACGTGTATGACACATTTGATACTGTGTGCATTCAGTTTAGTGGCGGCAAAGACTCCACGGCATGTCTTTATCTGGCGAAGGAAGTTCATGAAGAGCGTGGCCTCGGTCCGGTTAAAGTCATTTTCCGTGATGAAGAAATGCTTTCTCCGGCTGTAGCAGAGTATGTGCAGCGGGTCAGCGAGTATGACTGGGTGGACATGGAGTGGTATTGCCTTCCTGTGGGGCAGGAAGTTTGGGTGCTTGGCGCACGGGAGTATGTCTTATTGTGGTCTCCGAAGCGAGCAGCTGAAGGAAGACTGTTTAGACCTTTCCCTGATAATGCTATTAGGGCGGAGCACTTTGGTATTGACCCCGGTAAGCCTATTCCTCGCAAGATTGACGAGTACACGATGCAGGGCAAGAAGGGGCGTACAGCGTTTATTACAGGTGTTCGTGCAAATGAATCAATGATTCGTTACCGTACAGTTACTCAGAAACTCCATGAGAACTATATTAACCGTCCGTTCAAATTGTCAAAATCAATCCCGTTGCGGTTTGCCAAGATTATTTATGACTGGACTTCTGATGATGTTTTGAAGTTCATCTCAGAAGAACATAACGCTCCGTACTGTGCTTACTACGACTATGCTGCTATGAGTGGCGCAAATCAAAGAGTTGGTATTCCTCTTCACTCTGTTGCGTCTAGACGGTTGATTGATGTTCTGCGTACTGAACCTGAATTCTACGACGAGCTATATCGGTGCTTTCCTCAAATTGAAGCACAACGGCAGTTGTGGTCAGAGTTTGATATTGAGAAAGTTATCGACATGTATGAGTCAATGAGTTGGACTGGAGTGAAGTATTGCATTGAGGACAACATTTTGACTCCGGGTATGCGCAAAGCCGCAATGGTTTATAGTAACGATTTCAAGAAGAAGCACGTCAAAGACCCGTATGGGTATCCGATTGATCATTTAATTCGCACGCTGCTGCTTAATGAGTTTATTGGGTCGCCTAGCCCGGTCGGTCCTAAAACAAAAGCACATAATAAACGGAAAGCTTTGCTAGAGCAAGAGGACCAGATTATGATGGATGCGAACAGCCTTGACATGCAAGATGATAGAAGGTAGGGTACTTACATGGATTTAGCTAACATTACAGATATTCGGCCAGCCAAGTGGACATCTGCTTGTTATTTGGTTTCTCCTGATTACAAGAAAATGGAGAAGTCTATAAAGCAGTATGGTATTTTAAGCCCGATTGTGATTCAACCTAACGGTACTATTATTGATGGTTTTCATCGCTGGAAGATCGCTAACGAATTAGAAATAGTAAAGGTTCCTGTCGTTGTTATTGACGTTGATGATATTGAAGCCATGCTGCTCCACATTGATCTGAACAGGTATCGTAGCATTGTTATTGCCAAGTACTTGTCTAATATGATGGGAGAAATTTTACAGTCTGGCCGTTACGATCATGATTCGTTGCGTAGCCGCATGAGCTTGACTTCTGAAGAGTTTGATATTTTAGCAGAAGGCTCTTTGATCAAGATGCGTAAGATCAAGCAGCACACCTACTCACCTGCCTGGGTACCCATTGAGTCTAACACTGGTGAAGACATCAAGGTTGAGCGTGTTACTGGACATTCCGAGCAAGTCTAAAAGGTGAAGTCTATGGACATGAATGCATACCAAGCTGCTGCTAAAGAAACCGCTGTGTTTCCTCCCGAGAAGGGTATAGAGTACACCACGCTAGGGTTAGTTAGCGAAGCAGGCGAAGTAGCTGATAAAGTTAAGAAAGTGATCCGTGATAGCGGCGGTGACTTCTCTGATGAAGTTAAAGAAGCGATCAAAAAAGAACTTGGTGATGTTCTCTGGTATGTGTCTGGTATGGCTTGGGAGCTTGGCTTTACTTTAACGGATGTTGCTGAAGCAAATATCTTAAAGTTGTCTAGCCGGTATGAGCGTGGTAAGATTGGTGGCTCTGGAGATGACAGATAATTATTCTTGGCGTTCACTTTCCACGCCTATTAATAGTAACTCCACGGAAGAGGCTTTGCGTCTCAGCAAGTCTAACTACAATGTCGTTCTAAACCCTATTTATGTTTGGGATCAGTTTCAGAATAAGTATGTTGAAGTTGAAGATCGCTTCTGTACTGGTAGACACGTTACAGACGCATTAGCAGATTCTGGCGTGCGTCAGGAAAACTGGGAAGTTGTTAAAGACCGTTATGTTATTGTGCCCAACTCAGACATTATGGAGCGGGCACATTCAATTGTTGATGCTTTTAACGGCGCTGCACGCTTAGACAGTTGCGGCAATCTTGATGATGGTAGAAAGTTCTTTGTGGCAATCTTTACTGGAACGCTGGAGATTATAGGTTCTGGGGATAAAGACTTAGTTGACACTTATGTTATCGCCATGACTTCCCACGATGGTTCTGTGCCGGTTTGTTATTACAATCTTGATGTTCGTAGACGCAACAATTCGGTTTATCGGTTTACTGATGAAAGCGCTGACTTTTGTATCCGTAAACGTCATACTCCCAATCATGCTGATAGGGATAGTGAGGTGACTGAAGTTTTGACGATGCGCCAAGCGTGGAGTACGTCTTTCAAGGCGACACTTCAGAAGTTGCTTTCGCCCGTGTCTGAGTTTCAGTTTGAAAGCGTTTTGCATTCTCAGTGGAACCCTAACACGGCGTCTTCTAAAAACAAGCGGGAGCACGCCGAAAACGTCATTGACACGATCAACTCTTTGTACCGCTCAGACTACAACTTCGGCATGTTTGGTCATAGTAAGTGGGCAGCGTTCAATTCCATCTGTGAGTACATTGATTTCCATAGGGACATCCCTGGTTTGGAAGCGGCTCAGCACTCTTTAGAGATTGACAACTTTAGTCATCGTTTAAAGGTGTCGTTGTACAACCAGCTCTGTTCCGTTTAAATAATTATTTCAATCTTACGCCGTAGTCCCATGCCTAATCCGGCACAGGTGTTGAAGGCATGAACTGCGGCATCGACTTGGTCATCGTGAACTCGGGCTTCAGGGAAAGACGAAAGCTCGTCAATAAAGTCGCTGTTCCAGTCAGCCCGGACAAGCCTTACGTTTCCGTTAGCTACTGCTGCGGCAAAAGGTTTGGCTCTAGTTACTTTATCACCGGTTGCTCTTTGACCTTTGAAGTCGTATCCGGGTAGAACATAACGGGCGTACTGATCAATAAGGTTTTTGCCTGCTGACCCCGGCTCTTGCTCCATTTGAATTGGAACTTCCGGCCCATCTTCAATTGCGGTGTCTCGAACAAATTTCTCTACACGGTCGCCCTTGGCCCTGATTCTTCGAACATCCAAAATATAAAACACACCGTTTTCAAACGCCGCCAAGCATCCTACTGTCCAGTCAGGATCAGGGTTGCTTGCAGTAGGCTCCGTACCTGCCAAGTCCCAGAAGCGCACAATCTCTGTTTCTTTGCTGAAAGAAGGGATTTCTGTAAATTCAATGACTTCCAAATTGTTTCGGTCAAACATTGAGCCGAGTGTGGTTGCCCACCAGTCACCAAATTCAAGACGGTTTCTTTCAATAGGGTCTAGCTCTTGAAGCATGGCCCGGTAAGAGTCAGGATCAATTCCGGGGTTGTCGGTGAGCATGGAAGGAATAAAGATTCTTCCGCTCTTTTCACCTTCTACGAGGAATCGTTGTCGGACCCAGTTGGGGGCGGGGTTTGTAGCACATCTCATTCGTAGTGGCACTTCTGAAAGAGGTCCTGTGGCGGGACGACGTAAACGAGAGAACATGTATCGGTAGTCAGACTCTCGAATTTCTGTAACCTCGTCCATGCCAATGAATTGGAATTCCGAACCTTTGTATCTAAGGTAGTCGTTTACGTTGTTTAGGTACCCGAAGGTGATTCTAGCGCCGGATGGAAATGTTGCGGTGTACTGGTTGGCGTTCCAATGAACGTCGTCGTATTGCATAATCCAGTCTCGGAAACGGTCCATGAGAGCGCCGGGTAGTGCAAGGTCAGCGTATGTACGCCTGAATAGGATTGCACTGTAACCTGGGACATCTACGTACTGTAAGGCAGCCATGATTAGGGCGGAAGACTTACCACCGCCTGCTGCACCACCAAACATGACTTCTTGTCCCACGGATTTTAGGAATACTTTCTGAGTTAGTGAGGGTTCTTCAACCCAGTATTCTGAACGCCGTGGCTCTAGATACTCTCTAATTTTTTCCCAATCCTGAGTTTGCACTGACATATCTGCTTGTCTCCTAGAGGTTTTCACGGTAAAGTATACCTATGAAGAAATTTCTGTCCCGTTCTGTAGCTGCTCATGTTTGTATGGGCGCTGGCATTCTTTTTATCGGCTTTGGTATTAGTATACTAAGTTTGGGATGGGGGCTGGCAAGTGCTGGCCTTGCTTGTGGAATTTACGGGTACTTATTAGGGGCTGAATAATGGCGTGGAACTCTAGTTCAAATAAATCACTTCAATCAGGGGTTACAGAAAAAGCGGCACAGATTGCTGTGGGCGCTCCTGTTGCGTACAGTCCAACCATTCAGAACAATAATCGTGGCTATCACGATGGCTGGGATATTGTTAAGACTTATAAAGAAGCTGTTGCTAAGGTAACTTGGGTTTATCGCTCAATTGACGTTATTGCGTCTAACCAAGCTAGTCTTCCCATGATTCTTCGTAAGGACAATAATCCTTTTGGGGAGATTGTAACCGATAACCCTATTCTGAAGATTTTCAACAACACGGCGAACGTTGGTGAGAATGCTTGGGCATTTCGTTATAGAATGAGTTCGCAGTTGATGATGAGCACGAGAGGAGTGTTTGTTGAGGTTGTGCGATCTAGAGATGGTACGCCTATTGCTATGCATTTGTTGCCGCCTCAGAATACTTCTCCAATTCCTGATGTAAAGAACTTTGTTAAGGGGTTTGAAGTTCAGATCAATGCTATGGAGAAGCGGATCATTAAGCCTAAAGATGTGATTTGGATTCGCAGACCTCATCCGCTTGATCCATATTTGTCAATGACTCCGATGGAGGCTTCTGGTATTGCGATTGAGCAAGAGACTTTGGCTAAGCTGTACAATAGAAACTTCTTGATTAATGATGGGCGCCCCGGTGGATTGCTTGTGTTGCGTAGTGAGATTTCTGACGAAGATAAAGATGAGTTGCGGTCTCGTTTCCGTGGGAATATTGGTAGAGCTGGTGCGGTCGGTGTAATTTCTGCAGATGATGGCGCTGATTTCGTGGATACTGCTGCTAGTCCTCGTGATGCTGCGTATCAGCAGATGCGAACAATTACGAAGGAAGAAATTTTAGCGGCATTTGGTGTACCAGAGTCGATTATTGGTAACTCTGCTAATCGAACGTTTTCTAATGCGATGGAGGAGGGCAAAGTCTTCTGGATGGAGACTATGACTCCTCATTTGAATCTTATTGCTCGTTCGTTTGACGCTATTGATGAGTCATACTTTGTAGACTTTGATACGTCTGATGTTCCGATTTTGATTCTGTCGAAGCAGGAGCGAGAGAAGCACTACTTGTCAGAGTTCCAGCAGGGGCTGATTAGTACTAATGAGTATAGAGAGGCGGCAGCCCGTAAGAAGGTTGAGTCTGAGCTTGCTGATTCACTGCTGGCTAATCCCAACCTTACTCCTGTTGCTAATACTGAAAAGCCTATGCAGCCTGAAGGACAGCAGGATCAAGGCATGGGTGCTGATGCTGGTATGGCTGGCATGGGTGCTGATGCTGGTATGGCTGGCATGGGTGGCATGGGCGGTATGGACCCAATGGCTGGTGGTGCTCCTGCTGCTCCCGCTCCTCCTGATGGTGGGTTTGTTGAAGCTGGTGTTCCTCTTCAGCAGCAAGCTACCGCCGCTCTACAGCAGCAGGTCACAGAGTTTAGCCCAGAACAAGGCGCTTTTGTTCCGATGGGTGACGTTCAAGGAACCCAGCAGATTGAAGCCCCCGCAAGTGCAGTTCCTAGCGAACTAGACGATGAGGAGGACGAGGAGGGCCAGGAGGGTGAGAAGAGTCTCCCTTTAGAACGAAGACTGGCGCTGCTGGAGGACCTTCTCTCTTAAACGCTTCCGACTGGAAGACTAAAACTTTATACACAGTCAGCTCTTTAGAAGACAGACTAAACTCAGAACTTGATAAAGTTTTTGACGATCAAGAGCAGGCTGTTCTAGATGAGTTAGATAGCGATGCTGTACAAGCTGCAATTGCTAGTGGCTCTGTTGCTTTAATTCTGTCTGCAATTCCTGTGGCGTTACTTACACCGTCAACTGTTGCGTTGTTAGCTTCTATGGCAGCCACGTATCGTAAAGCGGTTGAAGACAATATTGAAGAAGGATATGGCGCTCCTGTCTCTGAGCAAGTGTCAGAAGCAGCGACATCTGAACATTTAGCAGCAGTCAATAATTTTAACACAACCACGCAAGAAGAAGTTGCGGCTGCTTTAGTTACTGCTGCACAATTGACTGATGAGAATGATGGCGACGTTGATATCGCTTTAAAGATTGCTTTAGCCTATTCTTTGATAAAAGCTATTTTCAATAAACTCCGAACAAAGCGTCGAAAGTTGATTGTTGACGCTGCTGTTTTGGGTCCGTACAATCAAGGCTTGTATGATTCTGCAGTTGCGGAAGAGCAAAGAACGGGTCAAATTGTACAAAAACAGTGGGTGTCTTTAATGGATGAGCGGGTTAGGTCTGCTCATAGGCAGTTACATGGTGAAAAAGTTGCTGTTGGTACGCCGTTTTTTGTGAATGGTGTATCTATTCGATTCCCGAAAGACCCTTTGGCTCCGCCCGGTTTGACGATCAATTGTCGTTGTATTCTGCGCTTCAGCAGGTAGTTTATATATAAGTATTTATATATAGTAGCGGCTGGGCGCCCCCTTGGGTCTGTACAATATCACATAGGAGACTAGTCCTCAGAGGAGAGTTATGACTGTTGCAGAACTAAATGACACCGAGCACGACACCCAATTCAAGGCTATTTCAGGCCAGATTGGTATCGACAAGGCTCAAGGCATCGTTGAAGCGTTTGTGTCAGGTATTGGAAATAAAGATTCTGTTGGCGACATCGTTATCGCAGGTGCGTTTAACGGGTCTCTGAAGCGACGCAAACCACGGGTTGTTTGGGGCCACGATTGGAATCAGCCAATTGGTAAAGTTCTAGAGATTTACGAAGTCCCTAAGACTGATCCACGCCTGCCTGAAAAGATGAAGCAGGCTGGAGTTGGTGGCTTGTTTGCTAAGGTTCAGTTCAACCTTAATACTGAACGTGGTCGTGAAGCGTTTGCAAATGTTGCATTTTACGGCAATGAGCAAGAGTGGTCAATTGGTTACAAGACAATTACTGCAGATTTTGATGCAGTTAAGCAAGCTAACATTCTCAAAGAGGTAGAGTTGTACGAAATTTCTCCTGTTCTGCATGGAGCGAATCAGTTGACCGCAACGATTTCTGTTAAAGATGATGAAAAGGGCAAGGCATCCAAAGGCTATTACGTTGAGGATGAAGATAAAGACGGCCCTGCTAGTACTATGGATGCAATGTCAGAGCGTTTGGGGCGAATGCTGTCTCAGGCTTTGCGTAAGCCCGTTCAGATTATTGAAATGGATGGAAATAACGTTGTATTCCAAACAGGCGAAGACATGACATGGAGCGCCACGATTTCTGTTGAAAATGGTCAGGTTCAGGTTGGTCGGCCTACACGTGTAAAGCCCACAACAAGCTACACCCCGGTAGGGGAGGAGGCACCCCCTTCAATGATGATTAAAGATACTGACGAAAAGAATGCTGAAGAGCCTGCGGGCGTGAGAGATGCTGATGATGAGCAGGGTTCGTGGGCTACCCCGGATATTGCTCTTGCTTGGGCTAAGACCTTTGGTTGTTCTGGTTATCACTCACATGGCGGCGGTTACATGCCGTGTGAAACGCATGAAGAGTATTTAGAAGCACTTAAAAAGTTTGATGGTAACGCTAACATCAACTCGCATAACAACTACCTTGCTGGGGTTGAGGTTGAAGAAGCAAAGGCTGCAGGGTGTTCTTGTGGGACCGAAGAAAAGGGCCATATGATGCCTAGCAAGAAGCCTGAGTATCTTAAGGACCCCATGGCTCTGCTACTTATGGCTTACAATGAGATGCTGAAGCTTCGTGGTGCCGGTGAGTTGCGTGAGGCCACGTTGACTTTGATCGGTGCGGTCGAAGACTTCTTGACTGAAGCCCCGATGTCTCGTCCTGGCGAGCAGGGCGAGAAGGTGACTTCAGGCTTTGTTGTCCATGTCAAGTGTTCAGAGAAAGAAGCACTGGCTGTTAACGGCGCTATGTCTGGCCTGCCTGTGTTCTCGTTTAAGTCAGAAGATGGCGTTGATGTCCACTTTACGACAGAACTTGCAGAAGAAGAACTGATGGAAAAAGTCGCTGTGTCGCTTGCGGGATTAGCGTTTGAGCCTGAGGTAACAGTAACAAGACCGATTGACACCACCGAGGGTGTTCAGTAAGATATTCTCTATAAGGATACAGGAGTAAAAATGAGTGATAACCTTAATGAAGACCTTCAGAAGATGGAAGCTTTGAGCGAAGTCATCGATTCTGGGGAAAGCATGTCTGCCGCAGAGAAGGCTATGCATGATATGAAGAAAAACGCACCGTCTGTGTTTATGACTGACATTCGTTTCAAGGAGTCAATGGAAGTTGGCGATTTGCTTAGCGAAGAAGCTTTCATGTCTCTTGATGCTGATGAGCAGAAGGGCTATGAGATGGTTCAGGTCATGGACGAGAAGAGCAAGGAGCCTATGGGCTGGGTGTTCCGTTTTAAGTCTGATGAAGATGATGAGGACGATGCTGAAGACATTGTTGAAGAGGTCGTTGAAGATGCGGTTGAAGAATCCGTGGAAGAAAAGTCAGATGCTGATCCTATCTCAGAAAAGGCCGCTGCACTCATGTCGCAGATGCGTGCCCCTGATGATGAAAAGCCTTCAATGTTCCTTACCGATAGTCGTTTCAAGGAAATGATGGACGCTGGCGAGCTTGTTTCATCAGAAGACTATGACGTTTTAGACGAAGACGCTAAAGAAGCATTTGAGGCTGTTGATGTTTATGAAGAGGGCACCGGCAAGGGTTATGGTCGGCGCTATCGTCGTCGCAGCCCCCTTGAGTTGACAGCAATGCGTAAGGGTCAGGGTATGGATGAAAAGGCTGAAGACGGCATGGAAGACATGTTTGATTCGGAAGCTGAAGCTCTTGAGCGTGCGGCGGCGCTAGGTTGCCAGGGCGTTCATCGTGCAGGTGAAAAGTACATGCCTTGTGCAACCCACGATGATTGGATGAAGCTTAGCAAGCCTGCTGAGGCACCGGCTCCTACTCCGGCCCCTGCCCCCGCTCCGGCTGCGCCTGCTCCTGCTCCTGCTCCTGCTCCGGCTGCTGCCCCTGGTGGCATGATGAAGTCAGAAGAAGAGTTCCTCTGTGGTTTCCAGCGCAAGTCAGTTGAGCAGCCTTGCGAGTTCTGCACAGGCGGCTGTGCTCCTGAAGATGGCCTTCCAGGGCTTGCTGACATTGAAAGTCAGGTCAAGTCAGCCTACGAGGGTTCTGAAATTATTGGCTCAGGCTACTCAGCCGGTGACGACGTATTCGTTGTCGATGTCAAGCGGGCTGACGGTTCCTTTATTGAAGTGTTCCTGACCGGCGACGGCGAGGAGCTTGGTTGGCTGCGTTTGGATCAGAGCGCTATTGAAGGCAAGTCCGCTGAAGCTATTGAGATTGTTTCTAAGTCTGATGCTGAGGCTACGGCACGTGACGCTATTAGCGAGATGGGAATCAAGGCTGAGGTCATGAGCGTTACTGTTGACATCTTCGCAGATGAAGATGTGTACGTGGTTGAGCTTGATGCTGAAGAGAAGAGCTACGACGTGTTCGTTGCTGCTGATGGCAAGGTGCTCGGCTATGATGAGTACGATTATGACGCTGAGGGTTCATATGAGCTTTCTGAAGAGGAAGAGATTAAGGCTATTGAGGCTGAACTTGAGATCAAGCGGATGTACTCTCGTGAGCAGCGTGAGGCGATGGCTGAGTCCGGTGAGGCTCTGCCTGATGGTTCGTTCCCGATTGCTGATGAGGCTGACCTAAGCAACGCTATCCAAGCGGTGGGTCGTGCGGCTGATCAAGAAGCTGCTAAGGCGCACATTATGAAGCGTGCTAAGGAACTGAAGTTGGAAGATATGATTCCGGCTGATTTTGCTAGCGGCGGCTCGCCTGCTCCTGCAGCCCCTGATGCTGATGCTGAAGAGAAGGTGCTAGACGAAGATATTCTTAAGGCGATGGAAGAGTTCAACAGCCTGTTGGAAGACGATTCTATCTGATATTCTAGGAGGCATAGTATCATGCAGCCTAGCCAAGTAACGCAAAGGATTGCTGCTGCTAATCAAACTTTAGCAGAATTAGGAGCATATGCTGTTCTTGGCGACCACGTTAGAGATAACGAGGTAGAATACCTGTACAGAGATGGATTAGAGCATGTCTTTAGTCCCTTAGAAACCGCTGGGGATTCGGATGACGATTGAGTTTAAAGCACCTGAGATTGGGCCAAACGCCGATGCTTTGACCAGCCTTACACGAGGGCGTGGTCCTCGTCGTGGCAATCTTGAGGACCTTCTCAAGTATTGGCGTCCGATTATGAAGAAGCCGGGTGGCTTCCGTCGTTGTGTTGTTATCCTTATGGATAAGCCGCAGTTTGGTGGTAAGCCTCAGCGTATTTGTGCTTGGCTTCACCACGAGTTGACTGGCAAGTGGCCCAACGAGGGCAAGGGTAAGCGTGGTAGAGGTAAGGGTAAGCGGAAGCGTCGTGGTCGTTCGGTGACTCGTCGTGTTCGGTCTGCGGGCAAGAAGTCTTTGACTGGTATTTCACCGTTAACTGAAGTTACTTCGTTGCGTATGACGATTCGTGAGTCTCGTGAGTTTGGTGGTATTCTTGTTCAGCCTATTGCTGGTCGTAAGAATGCTGTGGAGATGAAGGCTGCGATGTTCTTGCAGCATTCGGAGCGGCTGCCTTTGTTTGCTGGTAACGAGGTTAAGCGTGTTGGTGTGTTTGGTTCTTCTAGCCGTTTGGGTCAGGCTGCGCAGGCTGCGGGCAGTATTATTCTTCCGGGCGATTTGTCTGATATTCGTAGCCCTATCCGTTCTCAGATTTATGAAACGCTGACTCCTGGCGTTCCGAATATTCCTAATGCTCGTGGTGGTCGTATCCTGCGAAGCAGAGGTCGTGGTGCTCGTAATAAGTTCCGTTGTCCTCCAGGCTTTGAGAAGGGTGGTACGTTCACTAACTCCGAGTTTTCGACGTGTGGTGCCCAGATTTTGGGGATTGCTACTTCGGGTCCGGGTTCGCCCACCCCCGAGGCAAACAATAGACTTTCTCGTTTGGCGAACACTGCAGGTTTAGTTAATGAAATTGGTGATCTTCGCAACAACGACAGTGCTGTAGATATTATTCGTGCAGCTCAGATTCCGGCTGCCCCGAAGAAAGGTAGCCCGACCCGGGCAGAAACATCTATTGATTTGGTGTTGACACGTTATGAGCAAGAAGATTTCCCAACTAAAGTTGTTCGCCGTGATGGTGTCATTTTAGAACCTGTTGTTTCAGTTGAAGCGCTTGGTAAACTTAACGAGTTTGATGACATGGCTGACGGTAGCCTTATTGAAAGATATGAGGCAGGTCAGATTGGTGCTTCTACTGTTCCTGCGTTTAGCACGAATTTGCGTAACGTGTTTGTTTCTATCCCTGATGCTGGCGCTGTTAAAATCAGTCGTGTTGGGGGAGAAATTTCTGATGCGGAACGGGCAGGGCTTCTTCGTTCGTTTGCTACTGGCATAAGCCGAAGCGCTGATTTGCCTGATCCTTCTGCTGCTGTTCGTGCGTGGGCTGACGGTTCTGATGGCCGGTTTACTGTTGAGTTTGGTGAAGTGACCGAGACCGGCTTTGCGATCGCTGAGGGCAAGAACGATTTGATTAAGGTCTCTACGGCTGGCGGCAAGACTGAAACAGTGCCTCGTTGGGTTTATGAAACGTTCTTGTCTCGTTCTGCGCCACGTCGTGCAAAAGATGCTCCGATTTATGAGATTGTTGCTGAGGAAGGTGCGGAAGAGAAGAGTGGTTCACCGTTTGCTTTCTCTCAGAAGTCAGCACCGGTTGCTACTGACTTTACTGATGTGCTTGATGCAAAGTACTATCACATGTCTGTCAATAGTAAGATTGAAGCGTTTACGTCTTTGACTGAGATTGATTTTAAGGCTCCTAGAGGTCGTGGTTTGGGTCGCCGGATCGGGCGTGGTGGTCGTGCTGTTGGTGGCCGTAGCCGTGCGGTGTTTGATGGTAACTTGGGTAGATATCGTTGTCCTCCTGGCACTCGTTATGGCGGTCGGTTCTCTAATCAGTTTGCTAGCAACTGTGGTTATTCTCTTCCACGTCAGATTGTTAATAACCTTGTTGATTTGGGTACTCGTCTTGAAGACGCTATGGAGAGGCGGCGTCGTCGCCGGTTGGACACGAGTCCGGGTGATGGTCGAAGCAATTTGAAGCCTGAGACGGCGGAGAAGCTTGATGATGCTATTCGTACTCTTGATGCTGCTACTGGTGATTTGGGTAGGGTGTTTGAGAAGACTGAGGGTGTTGAAGGCGGTAAGTTGGGTCGCACGCTTGGTGAGGCTCAGCGTGATGTTGATTTGACTCCTGAAGAGCGTCAGTTGCTTGAGGGTGAGGCTTTGGAGGCGGCGCTTAAGAATCTTCGTGATGTTATGAATGATCAGGATTTGGCTAACGCTAATTTGGATGAGATTCGTAAGGCGTATAAGGCTGTTGAGAAGGCTGCGAATACTGAGGCTGGTCGCTTGTCTGATAATCCTCCTCGTACTCCTGAGCAGCGGAGTCGGCAGGATGGTATTCTTGGTTTCTTGAGAGAGTTGATTTTGCGTTTCTTGGGTCTTTGGAATGAAGACTTTGAGCGTGAGCGTGCTGGTCGTCGTGATCGGGATGTTGTTCCGGGTGATGAGGGTGTGCCGGGTGGCCCTGGTGGTGGCGGTCCTCGTCGTCCTAGAGCGCCGGGTGTGCCGGGTGATGGTCCTGATAGTCGTGCTCCTGATGGTCGTACTCCTGATGGCCGCACTCCTGATCCTGATGATATTCCAGAGGCGCTTCAGCCCAAACCTGTTGGGGAGATGACTGATGGAGAGCTAGTTAGAGAATTCTTCAGATTACGGCATGGTAGCCCGGGGCTTCTCATTCCGGGTCAGCGTGACGAAGAAATGGATAGACGTAGGCTTCGTGAAATCAACGCTGAGCTTCGCCGTAGAAATATTGACCCGTATAATCCTCAGACAATAACTTATACCCCTGCTGATGATGCTGACGATCCTGAAAAAATAATGGACGAGTTTGCACGAATTCTTCAAGAGTTCCGTGAGCGGGCTGAAGAATACAGAGTTTCTGGTGGCGGCAGAACCCTAGATTTTGTTGAGTCACTAGATGATGACGATTTAGATAAATACATCAATGCGTTTGAAACTGCTGCTGAGGCTATGGCTGACAACCCACAGTTTGATGATATTCGTGCGGCTTTGGAGCGTTTACGGGCTGAAAGAGATCGCCGCAACAGAAGCCGTAGTCTTGTTAATGCTAACTTGCGAGATCGTTTTGATCTTGAAACTGAAGAGGGCATGGCGGAAGCAATTCAGCATTTTTATGATCTAGCTGAGGAATATAACGCTAGAGACGCTATGACTGTAGAATTCATTCAACTTCTTAATGACGACGAAGTCGCTTTCTTCCAAGACGTATTTGATCAAGCGATTATTCAGTTCCCTGAGGTAGCGCAGCGTGATAATGCGTTTATGAAGATTGCTGCCCGCTTAGCGGATGAACGAGATCGTCGTGACCGCCTAAACAAGGTGCCTGCCTCAGAGATTAAACCTGAAGATTATCAACGGGTCCTTGCTGAGATGGAAGCGCATATGGAGCGTTACAGGGTTGCTGGCGGCGGCATGACTCTTGACTTCTTTAATGCTATTTCTGATGATGATTTGATTAAGTATCGGCGTGCTGTCCGTGATGCTATAGATGCTAATGCGGTTCCGGCTGATGAAATCGGAAACTTGCAAGAGTTGCTGAAGCGTATGGATAACGAGTTTGATCGTCGTTTCCAAGGCCCAGGTAAGCGTCCTCGTATTGAGTCGGAAGAAAACAACATTAAGGATAAGTTTGATCTAGACGAAAACGCTGATTTGTTTGCGGTTATTGCCGAGTTCGAGAAGCGGGCTGCAGACTTTAAGGTTTCTGGCGGCGGCATGACTCAAAACATGTTAGAGACTTTGAGTGATGACGAACTTGACGTTTTCTTTAATGCTCATCTGCGGCTATCGGACCTTTACGCAGCTGAAGGCCGTGAGGGGTTAGAAGACCTTGAGGAACTTATTGGCCGTCTTGCGGCGGAGCGTGATCGTCGTAGACTGCAGCAGGCTGCTTTTGATCCGGGGTCCCGATCTGACCCTGATAGCCGTTCGTTGCGGAATGTAAATAATAGGTTCCCACGTAATGGTTTGCCGGGTCGTGCTTATTGGCGTGATGATGATTATAACGGTACTGATGCTGCTGAGTTGGATAGGCGTTTTGGTGGTTACTATGATGCTGATGGCAATTTGAATGATCGTGGCCGTGAGGTTAATCGTCGTCTTCGTCCTAGTGATCCTACTGATCCTAATGCTGGTGCCGGTGGTGCGCCGGAGCCGCCTGATCCGAATGATCCTGATGTTCTTGATCGGTTTAGTGATGATGAGCTTAGGGCGTTGATTGAGGCTGGCGATGATTTTCCTTTCAATCTTCAACGTATTTCTGATGATGACTTGGTTCGTCTGGATAATATTACCGGCGAGATGGCGAGAGAAAACATAAACGCTGGCAATCTGCGCAACTGGCGAGCGATCAGAGCCGAGTATAATGCTCTTGAGGATGGTACAAGAGACCCGAATCGTTTAGGTGTGAATGTTCCTGGGTCTGCGTCTAACAGGCCGCAGCGTCTGCCGGAATACAGAAATGACCCAGGCTTTAATACTCAGGGCCGGAGAGACCCTGTAAACATGCCTGAGCTTGATAATCTGACTCCTGAGCAGATTGATAACGTGGCGGGTGCGGCTGTTCGTGAGCATCAAGAAGTTCTGCAATTGATTCTCAATGAGGTTGGTCCTCTTCAGGATGGTTGGAATGTTGCTGATCTTGAAGCGGCAGTTCGTAGGAGGATAGAGGAGGAGGACTTCCCTCAGGCCGGTGCTCGCCTACTTACGTTACGACTTCAAGCGTTCCGTGAGTTGAACCAAATGGTTGATGGTCTACGGTTTGTTCGTGAAGAAGAAAGTTTTGATGCAAATGATACTGCTGCTCGTGCGGCTCGTGATTTAGATGTTTTGAAAGAGTATCTGCCATATCTTGCCCTAAATCGCCGTGAAGGTATTATGAATTTGCGTGATAACCCAGATGCGGCTCTTTCTCGAATTGATCCAGACTTTGAGTTCCTTGTTGATGGTGCCCCTTCAGCTAATCGGGTAGTTGACGAACCAGAGGTTGATATTATATTTAACCGGGTTGATCCTGATTATGATGATGCGCTTAATAGGTATGACGCTGACCCAGATCGCTTCCTTTCTGATCTTGATTTGTATTCTGCTGGAGACTTGTTAGACATGTTTGACGCTAGAGTCGGCGCTGGCGAAGTCGTTGATCCTAGCTTAAGAGCAGCATTAAAAGCCAGATATGCTGATTTGTTAAATATTAACGACGGCGATGTGGATGATCTGGCACGACGCATGGCGAACATGGATGATGCGATGCTGGATGATATGAGTCCTCGTGATCGTGCACTCCGGCAAGCCCGTTTGCGTGCAGGCAATGCGGGCCGTCCTCCGTCTAGAGCGGCTGCAGAGCAGGCTGACCGGTTGCGTGCTGCTGATCAGCGTCGTGCTGATGCTGACAGAGGCGGCATTCCTTCAGGGGGTCCTTTCGAGTTTACGGAAGGAATGACTAGCCGTGAGCGGTTTGATGCTGTTATTGATGCAGCAGATGCTGATCCTGCGGGCGTGAGATTACAGGGGTACTTAGAAAATATGTCTCCTGAAGAGTTTGGGCGTTTCGAACGTGAGTATGGTTCGTTATTGGCTTTTGCGGCTCAGCGTGACGCTAATGGCCTTTCTGAAGATGATGTTCAACGGTATTTTGACTACTTAAGTGACGCTATGGACCGTGAGCGTGCTAGGCGTGGAAACATTAACCGTTTCCAGTTGGACAGAGATTTGCAGGATCGTTCCGATGAAGCTTTGGAAGCACACATAGAGCACTTACAAAACAGCAAAGCTTGGGGTCTTGACACGCTGGGTAGAGATGTTGATGAATTAGATGCTTTGATTAATAGACTTCAGAGTGAGGTAGAAGCTAGAAGACTTAGGAACCTGGGTAGTGTTACTCCTGACCTTGTGGATCAGCCTCGGCAGGGCGATGCCGCTGTAAGGGTGAGACTTAGAGACGCAATGTTTGAAGATAATATGAATGCTGATAAGATACCCGGTGCGAAAGCTATGCTGAGAAACGAACTTATGCTGGCAGAAGCTTCAACTAATGAAATGTTGCGGTATAGAGAACGCATTCTAAACAGCACGAATCTTTCTGACAGTCAGAAAGATGATCTGATGCGATCTTGGAACCGTGCAATGCGGATCAGAGGAGATAGAAGTTTTGAAAGAAACCTTCCTCTGAATGAAAGGTCAGTTGAGGCTATTGATCGTCATTTAGAGTATGTTCAAGAACGTCTTGACAACATGGACCCAAACATCATAGACGAAAATGGTCTTCTTACTTTACGTGAGGAGCTTCTTGATGGTCGTGCGGTTGCGTCGGCTCGGGCGAATCTTGGAGACGCTGTTGATAACAAGCCGCAGTTGTCTGATAGATGGCGTAAGGTGGGTAGATGGAACTTCCTCAAAGCTAGACGGCAGCGTCAGCAGAAGCGTGAGCAGAAGATTAAAGACATTGCTGAGCGTCGTTATGGTGATAGGGAAACGCAGCCGTGGGATATTGGCGGGCGTGATGGCCTGAGTGCGATGACTGATGCGCAAGTTGAATCACGAATCAGAGATGCGTTCTTGTTGGATACGGATCAGCCGGTTCAGGTTGGGTCTGTAGAGATTAATGGTAAGACGTACACGAAGCAGATTATTCCCACGACTGATGGCCGTGGCGATGGTGTTTTCATTTCTCGTGACGGCCCTCGTGGAGATATTCTGCAGATTGATGTTCAGTCTAGTATGAAATTCCAACTATTAGATTCTGATGGTAATGTTGTTGCTGAAGAAACTTATTCCGAAAACGATGGAGGGTTCCGGCTAGGCAGAATGTCTCGTACCATCACTTGGGATGCGCAAGGTGACGGTAAGGTTAAGCATAATTTGTTAGGTACGAGCCGTGTTATACAGTTTGAGGGACAAGACATTTCGTTTGCCGGTGGCGGTTTCACTGAAGAGATGTTTAACAACAACTTGTTGTTCTATAGAAATATGGGTGTTAGCAAAGTTAAGGTTGGTGCTGTTGATGATGGCCGGGTTGTTTGGCCTCGCATTGGGTTTAGAGATGATAATCCTAACCATATTAGGAACCTTAACGAGGGTATGGTTGAGGTTTTGAAAGATTACAATGGCTATAAAGAAGCGAAACGTACAGGTATTGAACCTACGTTGAAGCAGCGTGCCGCAAAGGCTCTTATTCAGGATGATGTGAGGGCTGAACGTATTGAGGCTATGGTTGAGCCTTTATTGAACGTTGATGACCCAGTACGGGTGCTGGCTTCCATGGATGCTAGAGAAATTAATGAACTGCCAGACATGCATGATTTCATGTTGGCGTTGGAAGGCGAGGGTATTAGAAACTCTGTTGCGTTCCAGATGTTTAGAGGCGGTGGAGTTTACATCGGTAGAAACGTCGGTGACGACCCCGCTAACAATATTGGTGCTTTAGATGGAGATATGGTTGATCAGTTGCTTGCTGATGACCCTGAGCTAGCAGGTTTGACGCTTCCCAACCCGTTTAGGGGCACCACGTTCAGTGACGGTACTTGGGATATTACAGATATTTTGAGTGATGCTGACGGCGATCCACGTCAGGTAACACCTGATTTGATTGATCCTTATGATCGTCCTCCAGAGCCGTCGATTCCTTCGATTCCTTCGGTACCTTCAGGACCTACTCCTCCTCCTCGTCAGAGCGACGCCAGACCGAATCAGAAATTAGACCCGAACTTTGATAGGGGCGAGCAGCGTCCGCTTCCAGCGGTTCCTGTGGGGGCGAATGGTATTGAGTCTGTTGATCAAGGTGCTGAGTGGATGAGAGATGGTAATAATGATGTTTCTGGTGTTCCTGATGAGTTCCTTAATCCTGTGGTTCTGGCGGTGTCTGATATTGGAGAAGACCGTTTAGGTCAGTATTCAAATGAGATGCTTGAAGAGTTGGTTGAAGAGTCTTTGGATGATTTGCCTTTTGATGTTACTCGTTTGTCTGATAATGACTTACAGCGGCTTGTGGGAGTAGTTGATCGTTTGTACGGTCAGAACGGTTCAGGGTATAGACATGGGCAAGCGATTCGTGATGAACAAAACCGTGTCTTGCGACGTGACGACCGTGAACCAAATGCAAGGTTTGAAATGTTGGTTCCTGGGATGGGCATGGATGACGGTGGGGGTGTCAATAACAGAGGTAATGCAATAAATGGTGCGCAGCTTATAGTAGATACTGCTACTGGTCAGATATTTATGATTAAGTTTAATGATGGGCGTTCATATGGTCGTGACGAAGACGGTAACGAACTAGTTGGCCGTGCGTTGATGATTCGTCTGGGCTTTGTTCAAGGGCAGATGAGGTTAGATGGGCCTGCAAATCCAAACGCTGCTAACCGAGACCCGTGGGATGATCCTGCTATTAACCCCGCTCGTGGCTTGATGGGTGAGGCTTTGCAGAATTACCTTCCTGAAGGCGCTACCGATATTATGATAGGTAGACGGAACCCGGGACAGTATGATTTCTCTAATGAGAACACTCTAGACGATGCAACTCACATGATGCTGGGTGACGCTTTGTTGTTTAACAGTGATAGGCATGGTAGCAACTGGCTTCAGTACACGGATCGTGACGGAAATGTTAGACTTGTTCCTATTGACATGGGCCTGACTTTGGGTGGCCGTGACGGAGAAGATGGGACTGATAATGACTTCTTTGGGGTTGAGTACCGTGATCCACGGACGGGTGACCTCGTAAGACTTAGCCCTGAAGAACAATTTGCTGCTCGTGCCGCTAATAGCAGAGGTCCCCGTTTAAGTGGCGATCTTTATAGTCAACTTGCAGCTGCTTCAGCATCTGATCGGGCCGCTGTTGCGGCATCGTTTGATCGTGCCCTTGAAAGATTGCGGGCGGCTCAGAGTGCGGAAGATATGGAAAAGGTAATTGGCGATATTGTTGGTGCGCACGGTAACCTTGATAGCGATGGGTGGAAGCGATCTCAGGAGATGTTCTTAGAACGGTACGGCTGGTTAATGGAAACAGATTATACCGGAGAAGAACTTATGGACCTAGTTTTGTTTGGCAATTACAGAGGTATGCCTCAACGCCAGAGTAACGTTGGACTTTAGCGTTTGTTGAGTACAGAAGTTTTGCTATTTTCAGAAGATTAAGGTAGACTAACAACATGAAAAAATTTGGATTTTATGACTTAGACAACACTCTTGAAGGGACTGTTACTGAAACACCTGACGGCCTTGTTGCGGAAAATGTAGATAACCCGAAGTTTAAAGAGTTTATAGATTTTTTAATTGAATCTGATGGCGGGCAAGCTAGGACTGTAAGACAACTCACACGATCAGGGTTCTCATACACAAGTATTAGAGAAATTCGAGATAAGCCTAAAGGTGGTGCAGCAACATGATTAAACACTACATTTTAACGAAAAACGCTACGATGCTGCTTACCGTTTCTAGTCTTAACTCTGTAGAGTTTTTTGTTAAGCGTGGCTTTGAAGAAGAGGCAGCCGAACTTGAACTAGAGATGAGTATTCGGGCTACCCGTGAGCCTGATACTGACATGTATACGCCCACAAGAATTAAGCGACGTTTTCCAGATGCTATTGAAGTAGATTCAGCTAAGTTTGAAGATGCTCGCAAAAAAGTTGAGCAGTTTAACGCTGATTATGATGATAATGTTGCTGAGCTTGAAGCTATGTCTTTAGAAGACTTAAAAACTTATATCTCCACGGCTCCTGCTAGAATGCCGAAACTAGTGAACTATAAGCAACTTAACGAGTTGTGGCAGGTGTTGTATGCTAGTAGTGAATCAGGGTTTATGGCTATTGATGAAGAGGACAGAGAAGACGAAGAAGTTAGAGAAGATATTCATGCGTTGTATACGTTGTTGAAAGATGCTGAGATTACTAACGACAACTCTTCGATTAAAGAAGTTTTGAAATTAGCGAAGTTTGTTTCTCCTGATGCTATAGGTGTTACTTTTGAGGCAATTGAGCCGGAGGCTGAGGCTGATGGCTAAGGACCCTTTAGAAGGACAGACAGTACCCACGAAAGAAATGGCGGAAAACCTATCCGACATTTTAGGCTGTACGGGTGCTCACAAAGTCGGTGATGACGCTTGGGGTCCTTGCGAGTCCGCTGAAGATTTGCAGCAGCTTATCAAGCTAGGTAATCCTGCTTTTCGTGAATGGAAAGAACGGCAGGGAAAGAAAACTGGCAGTAAAGAAATGCTGCGGTTGAAAGCCGCTAAAGGAAAGAGCGTGTTTTCTTCTCGGGCTGAAGCGGAGCAGGCTGCTGTCAAGTTAGGTTGTTTTGGGGCGCATCAAACTGCTCAAGGCAAGTGGGCACCTTGTGCTACACCTGAAGAGCGTAATGCTGCCCAAGGTAACGGCGGCAATGGGTCTGCGAGAGTTATTCGTGCTCAGCGGCCTGCCCGCAGAACTGTAACTAATGAGCGTAGGTGGGAGAATCTGCGTGAGCGTGGCCCACGTGGTATTGAAACTCTTCCCGGTGGCGGGCTTGTTTCTGGCAAGGCAGGTGTTTCGGATTCTTTTAAGCCGACTGCTGGTATGGTGTCGGAGGCTAAGAAGGGTTTGGAGTGGCGTAAAGAGTTTGGTCGTGGCGGCACTATGGTTGGTGTTGCTCGTGCTCGTGATATTGCGAACGGGAAGAACTTGCCGTATCGTACTGTGAAGCGGGTTAAGGCTTATTTTGATCGTCATCAGAGCGATTCAAAAGCTGGGGGTTACCGTCCGGGCGAGAAGGGGTTTCCTTCTAATGGGCGCATTGCTTGGGCTTTGTGGGGTGGCGATGCCGGTTATACTTGGGCGAAGGCTATTGTTCGTCGTGTAGAGGGCGGCGAGAAGACGACGTTTGACACTATTGAGGAAAAGCGGTTCTATACGCAGAAGCGTCGGGAAGAGTACGCTAAGCGGGGTTGGGCGCTTCCTGACGGGTCGTATCCGATTAGAGATGTTGGTGATTTGCGGAACGCTATCCAAGCTTACGGTTTAGGTAAAGATAGAGAGGCCGCTAAGCGTCACATTATGAAACGTGCCCGTGCTTTGGGTAGGACTGAGTTGATTCCAGATAATTGGAAAGTTCGTGAGAAGGCTGCTAGAAAGTATGGGCCGAATGATCCGAAGACTCCTGCTAAACCGTCTGAACGTATTAGCGGTTCACGTCGAAACAAGCCGGGTACTGCTGCAAATACTCGTGGGGGGATTAAACTTTCGGCTGCGGTTGAAAAGTCTTTGAAAGAAAAGGTTAAGACTCACAACGAGAAGATGACGAAACGGAATAAAGATAGCCGTAAAGTTACGCTCGGCATGTTAAAAGCTGTGTGGCGAAGAGGCGCTGGAGCGTTTTCGCAGACTCATCGCCCGAAGATGGGGCGGCAGCAATGGGCTATGGGCCGTGTCAATGCGTTTCTTAAGTTAACGTCTAGCGGAAAACCATCAAATCCGAAGTATACAACCGACAACGACTTGCTTCCTAAAGGTCATCCACGGTCTACTCGCAAGTAGTATCGCTGGATTAAGGTTTGCGATATACATTAGAATAGTACTGTTGCTTGCCGCAAGAGAATCTTGGGAAAGTTCCCGTGAACCCCTTTACGTAGGTGATAGCATAATACTTGACTGGTGTCACCAGATTGTTGGGTCGCCTGTCATTAAAGTAAACATGTTAAACTCAAACCTTAAGGAGACTAAACATGAGTTTTGATGAAAGCCGACTCAACGAGCTGAAGTCTGCTCTTACCCAAAAGATGGATGAGCAGAAGCAGATCGCTGATTCGATGCAATTTGAGGGCACAACCCTCATCGCTGATGACGAAAAGAAGTCAGCATTCCAGAATAACATGACCCAGATTCGTGAGATCAAGGGTCTTATTGAGGACATGAGCACTCTTCGTGACGTGTCCGCTTGGTCTTCAGAGGCCGAGTACAAGTCAGTTGCTGCTGAGGTTGCTGCTGGCGTTGAGTCAGAGGTTTCTCGTCACCGTTCAGTCGGTGATGCGTTCCTTAACTCAGAGGAGTTCAAGTCACTTCAGGGTGGCAAGGCTGGCGTAAACATGACCTCTCCGTTCATGGCCAAGTCGCTTCAGCAGAAGGACCTTTACTCAGGTCTTCCTACTGGCACTCCTGACGCTTTCGGCGCTATTGAGCGTGACGGTATCGTCCCGATTGCTCAGCGTCGTAGCCGTGTGCGTGACCTTTTCCCGGCACGTACCACCAACTCAGCGGTTGTTGAGTACTTCCGTCAGACCGGCTTCACGAACAACGCTTCAGTTGTTCCTGAGTACTCGTCAGGCAACTTCGGTGCCAAGCCTCAGTCAACGATGACCTTCGTTGGTGAGCAGGCTCCGGTGCGGACGATTGCTCACTGGGAAGCCGCTCACCGTAACGTTCTTGCCGATGAGCCGCAGCTGCGTTCAATCATCGACAACGAGCTTCTTTACGGTCTTCGTCTGACCGAGGATGCCCAGATTCTTTCCGGTGCTGGCACTGGTGAGGACCTTACTGGTATTCTCAACACCACTGACATCCAGACCTACGCATGGTCTGATGGCGCAACTTCACCTGTTGCTGACACCAAGGCCGATGCTCTCCGTCGTGCGGCTACTCTGGCATACCTTGCCTACTACGAGCCGACCGGCATCATCGTCCACCCGTCAGACTGGGAAGACATTGAGCTTACCAAGAACTCACAGGGCACGTACCTTCTTGCCATGTCAGTTGCTGGTGGCGCTGAGTCACGTGTCTGGCGTATCCCCGTCATTGACACTCCGGCCATCGCTGAGGGTACCGCTCTTGTCGGTGCGTTCGGTACTGGCGCTCAGCTGTACGACCGTGAGGCTGCTTCAATCCGTATTTCGGAACAGCACTCAGACTTCTTCGTCCGCAACGCCATCGTGGTGCTTGCTGAAGAGCGTCTTGCCCTCGCTGTCAAGCGTCCCGAGGCGTTTGTGAAGGTCACCTTCGACGCCGAACCGAGCTGATCCTAGAGATCAACTTAAGAGTTGCTAAAACTTAGCGACTAGTTCAAAGGCCCCCCGGCTTCGGTCGGGGGGCTTTTGCTATAATAGGGTATGCCTATCTTTGAAGAAGATTCAGATTTGCCTATACCTACGTGGACTCGTGATGAAGTAGTGGTGCTTGAGTCTATTGATGAGTTTTATTCTGCTGGTATTATCAACATGCTTCAGTTTTTGGTTGCTGAAGAAGGCGCTGTTCTGGATGAGACAATTGATTTGACTTTGGTCATGCACTCTGTTGTTAATGCTCACAATGATAAGTATTCGTTTGATCAGACAGATATTTTGTTGGCGTTGGCAAGCGAGTTTTGTTTGATTGATTCGGTTCATGACCGGCAGGTGCTGGCGGGTATTGAGTTGCTGGACAATGCTGTTCTGTACTTAGCGATGCACGACGAGCCTGACTATGCGTTAGAGGCGGCTGTGTGTCTCAGTCAAAGCAGCAGATCAATTATGCAAGTGTCAGCGGTACTTCCGTCTTTGTCGTTGTTTGGGCATTGGGAAGAATTTGCTGCTGTAATCATTAGTTCTATATTGACGCAGCGTGCCACATGTAGTAGAATGTCTGTACTGTACTCTGCTATAGAAACTCTAAATGTAGGGGTTGACAGCAAAGTTGACTTTGTGGATTACATCCGAAAGTTGTGTGCTGTCAATTTGCTTTCTCTGGAGATGCCGAAGTCATCTCAAGGAGAAGCATCAGTTCATTTAAATACCCAGGCAGCTGGGTTGTTTTTGCTCTTCTCTAACAGAGTGGAGTTAGCGAAAGAACTAGCAAGCTTGTCAGTTTGACATGCTGCCACGTTCATGGTAGCATGATCTAGCAAGATTTTTGCAACTCTCACAATGACTTGACGATTGTAGTTCATTGTGGGTGGCTACAATAGTAAAACCATTATTTTTATACACACGTTCACAGCCATAGGAGGACATAAGGTGAACCCTTTTTTCATTTCAGACGACCACGCTAACGACTACGCAGACAAGATGCCTCCTTGGGGTTTCAACGGTCTGGGGTATGTAACGTATAAGCGTACTTATGCCCGACCTATTTTTGAAGGCAACACTGACGTTATTGAACGCACTGAGGAATGGCATGAGACTATTCAGCGAGTTGTTAACGGTGCACAGAACATTGGTGCCCAGTTGACACAGGATGAGGCTGAGCGTCTGTATGATTACTTGTTTAACTTGAAGGGTTCTGTTGCTGGTCGAATGCTTTGGCAGTTAGGTACTCCTAACAACCAGCGTTTGGGCGGCGACTCACTTGTGAACTGCTGGTTTGTTGACGTTCAGAAGCCTTCAGATTTTTCGTGGTCTGTTGAGCGCCTTATGCTTGGCGGCGGCGTAGGATTCTCATGCGATAAGCCTGAGCGTCTTGGTGTCGTCCGTAGTGCGTGGGTTTCCCATCAGGATGAGAACGATTCAGATTTCATTGTTCCTGATACTCGTGAGGGATGGGCTGAACTGATCCGTAAGGTGTTTGAATGCTACCTTGGCGATGATGACAACCCTCGCTGGATGACATATGCAACTCATTTGATTCGTCCCGCTGGAGTTCCCATTAAGACGTTTGGTGGAACTGCTTCAGGACCTGAAATTCTTATCTCTGGTGTTGAAAAGATTTGCAAGGTGCTAGACGGTGCTGTTGGCCGCACGCTTACTTCCGTTGAGGTTCTTGACTGCATGAACATCATTGGCTCTATTGTTGTTGCCGGTAACGTTCGTCGCAGCGCTGAAATTGCGGTTGGCCGTCTTGACGATGAAGATTACCTGATGGCGAAGCGTTGGGACCTTGGCGATATTCCTATTGAGCGGGCCATGTCGAACAATACTGTTTTTGTTTCTCCTGAAGAAATGAAGGATATGCCTGATTTGATTTGGGAAGGGTACAAGGGCAACGGCGAACCTTACGGGTTCTTTAACCTAGAAGCTTCACGTCAGTTTGGCCGCATGGGCGAAGAGCGTCCTGATCCTTCAATTGTTGGCGTTAACCCTTGCGCTGAAATCCCTCTGGCTAACCGTGAGTCGTGCAATCTGTCTGAGATTTTCCTTCCCATGATTGATTCACCTGAGCAGCTTAAGGATGTTGCCAAGTTGCTGTACAAGGTCCAGAAGGCTACTGCCGCTTTGTCGTACCTTGATCCTGCGTCTGATAAGATCACTTCTCAGAACATGCGTTTGGGTCTTGGTATTACTGGTGTTGCTCAGGCTCTTGACAAGATTGATTGGCTAGATGAGACTTACACTGAACTGCGTGAGTTGGATGCTGCGTGGTCAGAGGAGCGTGGCTGGCCTGAGTCTGTTCGTCTTACCACGATTAAGCCTTCTGGTACGCTTAGCCTTCTTCCCGGTGTGACCCCCGGTGTTCACCCCGGCTTTAGCCAGTACTTCGTTAAGCGTATGCGTATGTCTGCTACGGATGTGCTTGTAAACTACTGCAGGTCAAAGGGGTTCTATGTAGAGCCTCTGCGTAACTTTGATGGTTCAGAAGATCATCGGACGGTGGTTGTAGAGTTCCCTTGTGCGTTCCCTGAGGGCACTGTGTTGGCTGAGGATATGACTGCTATTGAGCAGATGGACCTTGTTCGCCGTTTGCAGAAGGTTTGGGCAGACAACGCTATTTCGGTGACTGTCTACTACAAGAGCGAAGAGCTTGACGGTATCCGTGAGTACCTTGCGGAGCATTGGAGCGAGATGAAGTCTGTTTCGTTCTTGCTGCATAGCGAGCACGGGTTTGATCAGGCCCCTATGGGGGAGTTGACGAAGGACGAGTATGAAACCGTGCTTAAGACCACTTCGCCTCTTGGAGAGAAGCTTACTGGTTCAACTATCATGTCGGACGACGAGTTCGATGCGGAGTGCGCCACTGGAGCTTGCCCTATCCGATAATTTGACTTCCGCCAAAGGGGCGGGTATAATATGTTCATGATTGGATTGAATGAACAGTTTCCCCCCTTTGGCGCAGTCGGTGTTACGGCGTCAAACGAATTTACTAATGTAAGCCTAGACGACTTTGATGGTCGTTGGAAGGTATTCTATTTTTACCCTAAGGACTTTACGTTTATCTGTCCTACTGAGATTAAGGAAATGGATCGTGTTCTTGATGAGGATGCGGTTGTTGTTGGTTTCAGTGGCGACAATGAGTTCTGCAAGTTGAATTGGAAGAAGTCCAACGACCTGATTAGAGACATCAGGCATACTCTTGTGGCTGATACAGGTCTGTATTTGGCTGAGTACTTGGGTGTGGTTGATGACTCAGAAGGCGTCGCTTTGCGTGCCACGTTTATTGTTGACCCTATGAATGTCATCAGGTCAATTACTGTAAACGATGTGGACACTGGCCGTAACGTAGATGAGACTATTCGTACTCTAAACGCTATTCGTGCGGGCGGTCTTACTGGGTGTTCTTGGACTCCCGGCGACACGTTTGTTGGCTGATTTTTTATTATAGTCAGTAAACTTGCACTGTTGTGCAACTTGGGGATATAGATTATTTCTTGTACCGGCAAGAATGACTAACCCCAAGGAGGTTGATTGTGGATATCGGTTAAGACGCCGGTAACCGATATGCGATCAAGTATCTGAGCGGGGTTCGGTCATTGCACCGGACCCCGTTCTTGTTTTAGAATATTGTTATGACTTCGCTTCAAGAACTGCACGAGCATAAGCTACACGTGGACTTAATGTATCTTGCTGATATGGTGGAAGTTGCTGGAGTTTCTCAAACGGTTCCTGTCGATGCTGAGGGGGCCGTTTCTTTGTCTTATGCGATAGCCATGCTGTGTGGTGCGACTGCATATCCGCATGTAGATGACTTTGCTCATTTGTTGGAGATTGTGCCTGCGGTTAATCGCCGCAGGTTTATTTATTGTTGGGATGCGTTAGAGTTTGAGTTTGGTAGCGATATTGTGTCTTGGTCTGAGCATGTTGGAACCGTAGCTACTGTTAAAGGTATTCGTCGTTTAGCAAAAGAAATTGAGCATTTCAAAGTTTCCCCTTGACATGGTAGACGCTATTCACTAATATAGTTCTATGAATCATGATATGAGATGGCGAAGGCACTATGAAGCCTTACTTCAATACAATGATCGTTTTGGAGACGCACTAGTTCCGAGCGGCCACGTTGAGTTTTTAGACTCCGGGGAAGAACTGAATTTAGGGAACTGGGTAAGTTACATGCGGACACGGTATCGACAAAACGCATTGCCAGCCCAACGAGTTGCTCTGCTAGAATCTATTCCTTCATGGGAGTGGGGGCCGGTGCGACCGGGACCAAAATCTAGAGATGTTGTATTAGTAAGAAATAACGAAATTATATCCAAGCACATGTCGGGCGGTGTGCCGTTGTCTACGTTAGCCCGAGAGTATGGTTTATCACGCCAAAGAATTCATCAAATAATTAAGGAGAACACAAATGCGTAATTCAGAAGAATGGGAACGAGTACTAAATCAGATGACTGAAAACAGTCAGCCAAAACCTAAGGTTACCCTGGGTATCTTGATCTCTGCTTTAATTTCAGTAGCAGCGATTAGTGCTTTTGGCGGTATGGCTATCATGCTGCTAAATATGGTCGTAAACAGTGCGTGGCCCAACCTAGACGTTTTGCGTCCCGGTATCGGCTATCGTCACGGAGCAGCTATTTTTGCTATCTGGTTTATCTGGTTTGGTTTTAAGACGCAGGTTGCAAACAACATTACTAAGGGAGAAGGCTAATGTCTGTAGTTTCTGACGTAGCCACCTGGGATGCTGCGGCCAAAGAGCGACTTAAAGATGTATGGCTTTTTCATGCAGCCACGGTTTTCCAAGGTGAAGATTCATTAGAGCATATCCTTGTAAACTTGCGCAGCCATTTAGATGAGCTTATTGATACTTACTTTGGTACAAACGAAAGCCCTGAAAAGCATGAGTGGGTTATCACGGCAAAGTATGCCCTTTTGGCTGATAGTGGTCTGGCGGATGAGCCGGAGGATATGTGGCGGACTTTGTGCTCGAAACAGAATGACTATGGTCCGAATAACATTGCAAGGTTTGGCTCGTCGGGGGTTTTGCTGCGCATGCATGACAAGGTTGCCCGGTTAGAGAACTTGATTGGGAATGGCCTGACTGTTGAGAACGAATCGTTGCACGATACGTATTTAGACCTTGTTGGTTATTCTGTGATTGGTATGATGTTAGACGACGGCAGTTTCTTTTACCCTATGGGGGAGGACTGGCAGAAGTAATCGTGGGGTAGGGCTTAGGTACGGTATTATAGTAGTAATGTACGTTCCGATGGAGGAGAAAGCATATGCCCCCGACAACTGATAAGCCAGACACTGAAACGCCTAGACCTAGAGGGCTTATTGAGCGAGTTCTAGACGCTATTGATGCAGGCCGACGTGATGGTCTGTTGCCCCCTAATCCCAATAATAGACCGCAGGCCGGTTAAGCGGATTTTTAGTCGTCACTTAGCTATTTAGCTTTGTATTATTCTTGGCAGGTCGTGAATGGCTCTTATTACAGTTTCTGATATTACAACATATATGGACATTACGCTCAGTAATGTGCAAGAAGACGCTGCTGAGATTGTCATTGACGGCCTACAAGCAGAGTTAGAAGCATACCTGCGCAGACCTATTGAGCAGCAGTCCTTTACTGAAACCTATCGAATCCCTGATGTAGGGCGTGGAGTAGTGAATCAGCAGTACTATTACAACTACACTACTGATCCTTCCACGACGCTTACGTCTCCGGGTATTATCTATACTCCGATGTATACGTTGTATTTGGATAATAGTCCGGTTATTTCGGTTTCTTCTGTTTCGATTACTCCTGCTTCTGCTTCTGCTACAGCGACTGATCAGGTGGCTGAGAGAGATTACATAACTCGTGATTATGGCATTGAGTTGTTTAATGCTTTTGCTAATGACCGTGTTACGATAACATACACGGCTGGCCTAGATGGTGCCAACATCAAAGTTTTTAAGTTGCTGTTGTTGAGAGCGGCTGCCCGTGAGATGCAGAACATGCATGACGATGTGGTTGGTTTGAAGGATTTGACGACAAGAAATGTTGCACCTTTGGAGACTGGGTTTTCTGAGCGTGAGCTTATGAGCATTAAAAAGTACCGTAGAGTTAGGGTGGCCTAACATGGCTGCTCAAGTACGTGTCAAAAAAGTCCGAACTGGACCTCTAAAGCGTCGATTTGCTACGATGGTGCGCAGGTCAAATAACTTTAAGCCTGTGTTTCGTTGGGCTATGCGTGAGCTTGCGAATGCCCACGAGCAGTTGTTTGCGACAGAGGGTGCGGCTGCTGGTGGGCGGTGGGAGCGCCTTAACGAAGAGTATGCCTCGTGGAAGTTAGAGAACTACGGGGCAAACGGTATTCTTGTTGCTGATGGCTCATTGCGCCGGTCTTTAACTGCGATCAATTCAGGGCGTGGCGTTGTTCGTGATATTGGTGCTTCAAAAGCACAGTTTGGTACGTCAATTCCTTACGCTGACTACCACTTTACGGGAACTCGCAAGATGCCTGAACGCAGACCACTTTTTGTTCCGAGAACGTTTTCTGACAGAACCGCATTTATAGTTGGCCGATATATTATGGACGGGCAAAAGGGTATTGATGCGGCGGCTGCTGCGGCAAAGGTGACGATCTAAAATGATGTCAGGACCTAGATTAGCAAAATCATATGTGTCGAATTATCTCGTTAATGACATTCCGGGTAGGCTGCTTACGTATCGGAATCATTGGGGATTGAGTTCTTCTCAGCTTCCTGAGCCACGTAAGTATTTGTCGTATGAGCCGTTTGCTTTGGATGCTTGGCCGACGTTAATTACGTTGGCTATTAGTACCGGCAATATTGAGCGGACTGATTATGCTGTTGATGCTGATCCTATTTTTAGGGTGACGTATCAAATGCGTACTTATGTTTGGGTGCGTGATAGCGGTGGTCAGATTGTGACTGATCAGCGAGATAATCTTGTTGCTGTTGTTCGTGAAGCGCTTATGGACGGACCTTCGTTGTCTGCGTATGACTCGTCTGTTCCGTGCTATCCGAAGATTGATGAGTCTTCAATTCGTGAAGAGTTTTCTGATTTGACTTTGATCAAGGGTGAGCGTTTGCTAGCTGGCGCTTTTGTAGGTTATGATCTGTCTTTGGAAGAACGTGTAGATCATGATCCTCTTGGTGTGATGCAGTCTACGCAGGTAACTGTAGAGAAGATGGCGATCACCGCTAATGCTCCCACGAATCTTATTGCGGTTGCTGGAGATACTGAAGTTACTTTGTCTTGGACAGATTCAACATGGAACGGCGGCGTGTACGATATTACTGGATATAACATTCAGCAGTCTTCAGATTCTGGTTCTACGTGGACGACTGTTGTGAGCGATACTGATTCTTTGGATACGGCTTATACTGTTACGGGTTTGACTAATGGCACGTCGTATCAGTTTAGGGTTGCTTCTGTTAATCAGGCTGGAGTGGGAGCGTATTCGGCTAGTAGCCTTGCTAAAACACCGACTGCGTGATAGGATAATACTATGGCTATTGGTAGTGGTAGATGGGGCGGGTTGCGTCAAGAGCCGTATAATCCTAACCCTAAAGATGCTGATAATGACGGTATTGTTCAAGAAGGTACGCCGTTTGAGCGGCCTATTGGCACCCGGTATTTGAATGCTGCGGGCGAGGAAATTTCTAGTCTCTTAAACGGGTCTAATGTTTCTCAGTTGGACGGATTGCGCCTGGTTGATGCTAACGATAATCCTGTTGAGTATCGACAGTCGTGGCGGAGCGAAAATCTTGCGTTGGGTGAACGTCAGGAGACTATTGGTCAGTCGTTGGGGACTGTTGGGCAAACGCTGGGGACTGTTGATGAAGTTCCTGCTACTGGTGATTATAGGATTGAGCATCGTCCGCCTGGAAGGGGAGAAGGTGCACCGTTGCATGCTTTGGATCAGATTTATCCACCGGATGTTTATTCTGCGGACGCTATGAGGCTGTATGGGTCTGGTGTGCGGGCGGATGCTGCTAAAGATCGTGAGATGGCTGAAGTTATTAGTCGTGTTCGTGGTAACCCTGACGCTGAAGTGATTATGTATCGTGCTGTACCTGTGGATGGTGTGGATACTATTAACGCTGGTGATTGGGTTACCCCTTCTAGGTTGTATGCTGTTGAACATGGTGAGGGTCCGATGCGTGGCGAGTATCGTATCATTGAGATGCGTGTGCGTGCCGGTGACTTACATACGGACGGTAACTATATTTACGAGTTTGGTTATGATCCGATGCCTACGGCAAAACCAATTGATGACCGTGACTTGAGTCCTGCAGCTAAAGAGTTGCATGACGATATCATTCCGTCGTGGAGGTCAGGTGATGAAGCATGGGCTGATTTCCCCGATCTAGAAGAACGTGGTATTGCTCTCATCGACGCTTACGAAAACGGCGAGATTGACGTTTATGACTATGAGTCTAGTTACATTGAAATAGTGACTGAAGGTTTAGAGCGTCGGTTGGAATCTATTAGACAAGTGTATGGTGCAGAAACTGGTGACGTGTTAGACGCTTGGGTGCGTGGCGACTACGGGGCGACCGAAAGTATCCGTGACGGCATCAGTGAGGGGCAGTATAGTGGCTTAATTGAATTAATTGATGATTCGCCGCCTCAAGAAACGCTGTGGCGTGGCATGATGATTGATGCTGAGACGCAGCAGCGTATGGAAGCTGCGGGGGTTATCTCTATGCCTTTAGGTGCCACGTCTTCAAATGAGAGAGCTGCTGGCGAGTATGCTGGCTTGTCGGTTACTGGCGGTGGGCCGTCATCTGTTATGATTAAGGTTGAGGGCGCTAATGCGTTTCCTGCGAGAACTATTTCGCCTGTAGAGTCTGATGATGAGTGGCTGGTTGCTGGCGATTTTGAGATTGTTTCTGTTGATGAGTATGTTCAGCCGGGTGCGTTTGCTGACGCTACTCCGATTAAGCAGTGGACTGTTCGTCCTCGCCGTAAGTCTGATCCTGAAAGTCCGAGAGCTAATGTTCCGAAGGCTAAGGAGATGCGTCCCCAGGACAAAGGTGTGATGTTTTCTTCTTTGGATAAGGATGGTGTTAGATCGACGGATGACAAGGTTGTTCACCCTAATGGCACGTTGTCAATTGAGGGTATGAATGCTGATGGGTCTTTTGTTGAGTTTAGTGAAGAGTTAGAAAAGAAACTTGATGCCCGTTTTGAAGAGTTGGGTATTAGCCGAGATGAACTTACTTTGAACTTGGCTCATTCCGCCATGATAGCAATGGGTTATGACCCTGTTACTGGTGAGTTTGATCCTGAAAAAGTTAAAGAGGGTTTAGAAAAGTCACGGTGGTATTCAGAGCAAGGTGATCGGCTTCGTGCTTTGGCTGATGCACAAGATGTGGATTTGGAACGTGTAGTAGCGGCGGCCACGGTAATGTCTGCGGGTCGTCTATGGGATGGTCCTGCTAACGGCAATTATGAGAGTACTGAACGACTTATCAACATTTTGAAAGCTGATGAACCTATTGAGATTACTCCAGCTATGGCAGAGTTTCTGGCTTGGCGTAAGGGTAAAGCAACTAAGAAGACAAGCAGTTTGGGTTTTCACCAAGATTTAAAGCCGGGTCAGTCTATTCGTCCGTCTGAGTTAGACTCTGCACAGTTAGTTGAAGTTTTGTATGCCGCTAATAGCATGCGAGGCTACACTTCGTTTAAGGATTGGAAGCGAGATTCTGATACTGGTACGAAAACCCCTAAAGGTTATACGGGTGTTGAGTCTCCGTATCCGTTGTTTACGTCTAAGGGTACACTGCAGGTTAAGCAAGCTGTTGCTGTTTTGCGTGGCGATGTGACAGTACGTGATGCTATTTCTGGGCCAAAGTATTCTAGTTTTTATTCCAATCTTTTGCGCCCTGATCTTGATTATAGTTCGACCAATGATACTTGGCATTACAGGGTAATGGCCGGTAATGCGGTATTGAATCCGCTTACGAATAAAAATAAGCTTGGTTCGGGTACCATGCGAGAACTAACACTAAAAACTGAGGCAAAGTTTGGGCATTGGGAAATTGATGAAGAAACAGGCGTAAGAACGTGGAAGGCTTACACGGCTACAGCACAGGATTTGTTCCAGAGTGGTTTATCTTCAAAACCAAATGGGCTTGGTTCTGGCGACTTAATGTTCCGTGATAGCACAAAAATTTCAAGAGGGGCATTAGCTTCGCTTAAAGCGGCTCACCCAGAAATTTTTGGAGATATGACATTACACGAAATGCAAGCATTAGTTTGGGTTCACTATGGCGGAGGCACTATGAGCGCTGATGAGGGCCTGGATATTTGGGGTGATGCTTTGAGTAAGTTGCCTGTTGACGGGGCCTGGATTGACCTGATAGACTAGATTTATGAATCCTAATAATTCCCCCATGACAGATGACGGCAGTTTTGATTTTGACAGTCTGGAAGATGACGATGAGCGTTGGGAATATGCACAGTACATCGTAAACACTCCTGCTGAAGACCGGCCTGAAATTTCTGAAGAAGATGCTGCAGCCGCTTTAGAATGGTTACGTTATTCTTAGAGATTAGTTACATTGACCACTAGACGCTGCGTGGTAATATAATACTTGACAGAGCAGACGCTAAGTCTAGCCCTCAGGGCAAGTCAATACGGTATTGAACGACAACGAAATTGGAGGCTAAAGATGCCGGGAGTTAACGTCACCACTGCAGTACGCACTGGTCCTGTGGGTACTACAGATGTCGTGGCAGGTCAAGTATTTATGGTCGGTGAGACTGAGCGGGGTCCTACAGATGAACCCACGCTTCTTCGATCTTTTAACGACTATACGACCTACTACGGAAATTATGAATCAGGATCACTTTACAGCCATGTCAAGACTTTCTTTGATGAGGGCGGTTCTCGGTGCTATGTGCAGCGTGTCCTAACCAATAGTACAGACACGCCTAGTGCGGCTGGTTCTATCACTCTTACCGATTCTTCCGGTTCGGCTACTATGGTTGCTACCGCAAAGAATGCTGGTGATTGGTCAGACAATCTAGATATTGAGATTGCTGCTGCTGACGTTTCGGGTTTCAAGGTTAAGGTGTATCTAGATGATGCTCTCCTCCTTTCAACTCGTGACCTTACGTCAGTTACAGACGCAATCAACGTGGTGAACAGTTCAGCAGTTTCGCATCTTGTTGAACTTACTGACGATGATACGTCGTCTTCTAACCCAGCTACTTCTGCGGCTACTGCTCTTTCTGGTGGTAGTGATGGTCTTGCGGTTGCGGATTCAGACTATGTGACAGCAATTGCTGTAGCGACTACTAACATTACACCCAACCTTGGCACGGGCGCTATTTGTGCTCCGGGCCGTTATGGTTCTGATGTTTGGGATGCGCTTCGGGATCATGCGGCTGAGCATAATCGTGTAGCGCTCTTGGGGTTTGATGACGTTGCTGCCGCTTCAGCACGAAGCTCAGCAGCAGACTACTACGCTGATGATAAAGCAAGCTACATGGCGTTCTACTGGCCACACATCAAGGTTCCGTCACCGAACGCTGCGGAGCTGGCTTCAGGTCAGTCATCGGTTGCTGGCGCAACGGTCACGATTTCACCTGAGGCGTTTGCTGCAGGTGCTCGTGCTAGAGCAATTCAGCAGAGCGGTGGCCCGTGGCGTGCAGGTGCTGGACAGATTTCTCAGGCTCGAACTGTTAGTGCCCTGTCAAAGGATGTTACTGCTGCGACCGGCGAAACAATGGATGCGGCCCGAGTTAACGTGATTCGCAAAATTGGTAACGGAATCCGTGTTTACGGTGCCCGCTCAGTATCAAACGATGAGGCTAACTGGCGCTACATTACGATGCGTGACACCATGAACTACATTGTGACTGGTGTTGAGGCCCGTATGGAAGAGTACGTGTTTGAGACGGTAGACGCCCGAGGCAACTTGTTCGGTCGTATCCGTGGCTCAATCAAGGCTTTCTTGGAGCCGATCCGTGCTGCTGGTGGCCTTTACGAAGCGTTTGATGATGATGGCGTGATGATTGACCCCGGCTTCAATGTCGTGGTTGACAGCACTCTTAATCCAGCGACGCAACTTGCCAACGGTCTTGTTAAGGCCCAGGTTGGGGTCCGGGTTTCCGGGGTTGCGGATTTAATTGATATAGTAATCACTAAGAGCAATCTTTCGGCTCCCGTAATCTAAGGAGATATAAATGGCTAAAGCAACTCAGAGGCAGATTGTCGCAGAGATTTCAGCGGTTAGAGATGTTCCCGGCCATATTCCGGGTCCGTCTTTCGCCACGTACTTTGCTACAGTCAGCGGCGGCGAAATCAGCGCTGCAGTAGAGAAGGTGTATGACGGGGGATCGACGTTCCCTGAGGTTCTTTGTGCTCCTTCAGAAATTGGTGACATCACTCTCAGCAGGTTCTATAATCCTGATGACGATGCTGATAGATTGAACAACCTTCGTCAGTTGGTCGGTTCAACCTATTATGATGTCAAGATTTACACGCTTAATTGTGATCTGGCTGAGCCTGGGTCTGAGCGTGTGTATCCGAAGTGCTTGCTTGTTGGGCTTACTGAGCCTGATGGTGATGCTTCTTCAGGTGCTCCTGCTTCTTTCTCGCTCACGTTCTCAGTGAGCCGGGTAAGCGCTATCTGATCCTCGCATAAACATAATTGAATAAAGATTGGGCGCTGCTTCGGTAGCGCCTTTTCTTTTTTACATTGCTTGCGTGGGAGTGTAGATTTTTATATGCTATTGTTGATATGTATTGTCTACATGAGGTTAATCATGAGTATTCCAACAGTTAGTAGTCGGGTCAATGTTAAAGACCTGCACCCTAAGTTTAAGGCCCGTCTGGAAGCGTTCTTTGCTGATCCACGTATTGCGGGCAAGGTTGCTGTTGTGTCTGGTGTTCGCACCTACCAGCAGCAGAAGTACCTGTATGATGGCTATAAGAGCCGTAAGCCCGGTTTCAATCTGGCAGCTAACCCGGACCGTGTAAACAGCGCCGGGTTTCAGGGTTCGTATCATATGAGCCAGCCGAAGTTTGATGGTTACGGTTATGCGGTTGACTTCCGTATCATCAAGCGGGGTTCTATCTCTACCACGCAGGTGAATAAGATTGCTGAAGAGTATGGTATTCGTAAGACCGTGGCTTCGGAGTGGTGGCATCATCAGCCGTGTCGTGTGAGCGGTTCGAAGATGGATTGGTTCCCTGTTAAGGGCGATATCAAGGTTCCGAAGGCTGCGTCGGTTAAGTCTGAGCAGGCTCAGGCGCTTGAGTTTATTGCGGCGTGTTTTAAGACTGTTGTGCGTCGTGGCGATAAGGGGCCGGTTGTTGAGTTCCTTCAGAAGCTTCTGGATAAGAACGGTTACAAGCTGACTTCTCGTCCTCGTAAGAATTCTGGCGTTGACGGCGACTTCGGTGCTAAGACGTTGAAGGCTGTGAAGCAGTTCCAGCGTGATGAGGGTCTTGCTGCGGACGGTGTTGTTGGTCCCAAGACTTGGGCAGCGCTTGCTGACTAATGTGTCTTGCTAGTTGACTTGATTCTAGGAAAGGAATAGTATATAAACATGAGCACAGAAAATGAAATTATTGAGGTTGCAGGTTCCGCACCTGCTGCCGCACAGAAAAAGGCCAGCAAGGTTACTTTGCTGGATCAGTTGAAGACGGAGATTGCTAAAGAAGTTACCCGTCCTGAGATTGAGATTCCTATTCCTGAGCGTAAGGGCGTTACTGTCCGTTACTCTCCTAACATTACAAACGACCAGTTGAAGGCTTGGCGTCGCAACTCTACTAACCGCAAGACTGAAGAACTTGACTCAATTAAGTTCTCTTGTTATGTGGTTGGGCAGACTGTGACTGGCATTTTCTTCAACAACGAGCTTGTTCTGGATGATGACGGGAATGCGATTACGTTTGCATCGCCGGTCGTTATGGAGATGACGGACACTGATCGTCCTTTGCCTGATGCTATCAGGGCGTTCTTTGCTGTTGATCCACACCTTGAGAGCACCGCTCTTAAGATTCTTGACCATGCTGGTTATGGTGACGACGTGGACATGGAGGACCCTACGAAGGGCTAGTTGATAGCCTTTCGGAAGATGTCCGAATCAAATCAGCGGCCCGTCTAGGTGAAACGTTCCACGTTGACCCTATCCAGTTATTAGATTCCACGAATGATGAGTGGTTGATTCGTATGGCTTGTGCGCAGGCATTGGCTAGGGATCAGGCGGAAAGAGAAAGACAAAGAAAGGCCATGCAAGGTGGCTACTAAGCACCGGGGATTTCTGTAGAATATCTATAGGAATTCCCGGTTCTTCTTTTTAGGGGCAGTTATGGCTGAAGCTAGAGAACGTGTTGTAATTGAGGTTGAGATCGATGCTGATATTAGCGGCGATCTTGCTGCTATTGAGCGTAGGTTGAAGGCGTTAGAGGATCGTCAGAACGCTTTGGGTCGTGCGACTCGTGGCGCTGCTAACGCTAACCGAGATTTTGATCGCACAAACCGTCGTCTAAATAAAACAGCTGATTCAAATACACGCAAGTTTGACCGGTTCCGTAAGGTAATGGACGGGTTTAAGAACGGCCTTATGAAGGTTACCGGAGTCTTAAAGAAATTTTTGATGACTTTTTCTAAGTTGTCGTTTATTGCGATTGCTGCTGAAATTGCTATTTTTTCGGCTGCGTTGTTAGCTGTTAAAGGCTTGTTAGTTAGTGGTAGGGTTGCTGTTAAAGGTTACCAGATAGCCCTTAAAGGTTTGTCAGCGGCGGCTGCTGGTGTTGCTACTGGTTTGGCGGTGGCGGCTGCGGCTATTAGAGAATTTCAGGAAGTGCAGCTTACGCCGTTCTTTGGTGGTGGTCAGCAAGGTGCTCGTGGTGCCCGTCAGTTAAGTCGTAGTTTTACTTCGCAGACTCGTTCGTTGTTGGGTGAGTCTACTGGGGCTGTTGCTGGTTCGTTTGCGCAGGCGGGCATTCGCCGTGGTAATGTTTTGGCTAACCAGTTGTTTAACTTGTCTGGCGGTGATGCTAAGGCGGTGCAGTCGTTGGCTGCGGCTTTTGCGTCTGCACAGAAGTCTGGCGATACGGCTGGCCTTATTACGGCGTTGCAGGGTGCTAGGGGTTTTCGTGCTGAGTCTATTGCTGAGGGTGCGTCTTTAAGTAGTATTATTGGTACTGTTTCTAGAGGTGGTGCCACGGCTGATGCGTTCCAGGGTTTGGGTGATGCTTTTGCGGGGACGTTTATTGGTACGTTGAAGGCTGAAGCCGAGTCGTTTAAAAGTATTTTTGCAAACATTGGTGAGCCGTTACTGAAGCCGTTCCGTGATTCGTTTTTGCAGATTAGTCAGATTATTAAAAACGATGTGTTGGGTATTGCTCAGATTATGCGGGAGTTTGGCCCGGATTCGATGGCTCCTGCGTTGGTTGGTTTTACGGATGCGGTAAGTGAGTTTATTCGTTCTAACATTGTGCAGAATGTTAGCGATATTGCGGGTGCTGCTGATAAGTTTATTAACTTCTTTAGGTCTGTTGGTGATTTCTTTACTGGTTTTGGTGATTGGCTTCGTAGTTATGAGGGTGCTGCTGATGTTGTTATGGACATGCTTAGGGCAATGTTTAGTAGTTCTGAGGGTGGGCTGTTTCGGTCTTTCTCAAATTTGCTTGAAGAGAACAGAGAGGCGTTTATTGCCTTTGGTGATGCCTTAGGTAATGTGATAAATGCATTTAAGCAGGGCTTTGCGCAAGGAAATAGTGGTTTCTTTAATGCTCTTCCGAGGCTGGTTGATACGTTGAATGTGGTGGCTACGAGTGTGTTGCCTAACTTGTTTGAAGTGTTTGGTGCTATGACGCCGCTGTTTGAGCGGTTCCCTGAGATTATTCGTGATATTACTGAAACGCTTGGGCCTATGTTGGTGCGTATTTTTGAGGCGATGGAACCTATTTTTGATAAGTTACCTGATGCGTTCAAGGGATTGTTGAAGGTGTTGTCTGCTCTTGAGCCTCTTATCATGTTGTTGATTAAGGCTGTTGATTTGTTGGCTTCTGCTCTTCTCGCTATTCCGGGTGGGGATATGGTGTTGGGTCTTGGCGGCTTGTATGCGTTTGGTAAGGGCAAGTCTGCCCTGAATGCTAGAAAAAATCCTGCCGCTGCAGCCCGTCGTGCCAATCGTGGTCCTAGCTTTTTCTCTCGTGGAGTTAGTGCCTTAGATGACACTATGTATAACAGAACTGGGCCTGTCGCTAACCGTTATCTAAATATGCGCACAAATCCTAATGGCATGTTTTCTGCGGGTACAAGCAAAGCTGCGTTTGCTTCAAAATTGTTAACTCCACTCGCTGGCGCTTTAGGTGCTAAAAACTTTTATGACGCATATCAGGCGGGTGTGGCAGAAGGGGGCGGAGGACGAAGCTCTAACGCCTTCGGCCTTGATCGTGGTCTTAGCATGGATGGTCTGAGGGGTATTTCTAATTACATGGAGAATGATCCTATTGGTGCTGGTTTTTCTGCTGCTGGTATGGCTGCCACTGCGGCTTTGTTTGGCGCAAATCCGGCTTTGGCTGCAGTGATAGGCGGCGGTGTGACTACTTATGGTGCCGGTAAGCAAGCCCTGAGTCAAGGTTCGTCTATGGGAAACACACTTACAGGCATTGCAGGGTCCACGGTTATGGGTGCCGGTTTAGGGCAAATGCTGATTCCGATTCCCGGTGTAGGCGCATTAATAGGTGCGGGTGCGGGTGCTATTGCTGGCACTATTGCGTTTGGCGGCACGCATGTGCTTCAATCGATGGGCTTCTTGGGCGGCACAAAAGGTGATAGGCAAAGACAACGAAACGAAGATTTCGCAGCAGGCATGTCAACAAACCTGTCATCGATTGCGGCTAACGGCGGAACCGACGCACAGTTCATGGAAGCACAATCGTTGTTACAAAGCGCTGAAGCAGCCATGATGGCAGGCATGACCGCAGAAGGTTTCACTGAAGGCGACACGAACGCTATGAGAACGTTCCTTATGCAAGCTCAAAGTTCTGGGCTGTTAGCGGGCACAGAGTTCGCTAATATGGACTTTACGCAAATGCATTTAGATGACTTTATTCAGAATGAACTTGGTGGCGTAATGGATTCGTTAACAAAGACGATTGAATCTGAAACTGCTCGTCGCCAACGTGAGGAAGAAGAAAGACTCCGCAAGATCAATATTGCTGTTGGTGACTTGTCTGAAACGTTAGAGGTTTCTCGTGGCGAAATTGAACGGTTTGTTTCAGAGTTTGGTATTGCGTTGGATACAGCAAACTTGGCGGGTGTTGAAACTCTCTTTGAGTTGTATAACGCTCCTATGATTGATTTGGCTCAAGGTTTCTTGCCTGACCTTACCACGACTACTGCTTATGGTATGGAAGCGAAAGCTAGTGCAAACGCTGCGTTAAATGCGTTGGCTGATGCAGATAAACTAGGCCAGTATAACACTGCTGATTTGCAGCAGTTTATCAGTGACTATACTTCTACGGAGGTTGCGTTTGGTGGTAACGCTGCTGTTTCTGGTTTGTCTGCGATTATGGAGTTGAAGCGTCAGGTAGAAACTGGCGGTTTGAGTGAAGAGTTTGCCTCCATGTTTAACCTTGATGAGTTGTTGGCTAGTACTGCCCTAGAGATGGCCACGACGTTTGGTGTTCCGGTTGAGAACATAATGGCTGCGATTGAAACGGGTAATGTTGATAACGTGACGGCTTACCTTGAGGAGACTGATAGGACGAGAGAGATTGCTCGTGCGGGCGTGTTTGGTACGGGAACTTATGGTCAGCAGCAGGCGTATCTTGATGAGAACGCTGCTTCTTTGGTTCAGGATTCTAGGTTCCGTGAGATTTTGATGAATTCGTATGATATGTTCTCTGGTATGGAGGACGCTGATATCGCTATGATGCAGCGGGGCGGTCTTGATTATGAGCAGATTTTGCGGAGCGCAGCTGAGGAAGGTAGTTTGCCTGCGATTATGCAGCAGTACCTTTCAGAGGTGGGCAACGATAATGATGCGAGCCTTGCAGCGCTGCAGGCGATTGAGACTGCAATTGAGGGGGTTGCTCCGATGGTTTCATTGAATGGTGAACCTGCAACACGAGTTTCTCAGAATGGTTCAGAGTACTCTTTCACTATAAACGTCGCACCAGTTTCAACTGAGTAAAGTAAAGGGTAAAGATTATGGCAGCAAGTACAATTATAGCTTTATCGGGAAACCCGATTGCGTTTCCTGAGTGGACTACGGTTGATGTTAAGCGTGCGATTTTGCGTGCAAGTACCTCAAGGGGGCCGAGCGGTACACCGCCGGACCCGGAGCCGCTACTGGCCCGTGCGGTATCAGCACCACGAGACCGTCTTTCGGCTCCGTTCGAAACGCTTGACGCTGAAGAAGCTCCTGCAGAGGAACCGCTGCCAGAGTTCTTGGAAGTAGTGTTTCCGTTTGGTCCACAAAACTTACAGCACCAAAACTATGGCGGAACTTACCAGCAAATTCAGCGACCCTACCTTAAACCGTTAAACGTCTATTCAACTCCACAGTTGCGTACTGTCACGTTTAATGCGGTCATTGCTCACCGCCCAAGCGGCGGCATGTCGGTTGGACCTCTGAACGAAGACGGCGATTCGGTACAGGGTGTTGTTGACACGTTAGAGCAAATTGCTAGTTCTGGTTTTCCATGTGAGTTTATTTACGGTACGCAGGCTTTGCCGTTTTTGTCGTTCTTGACACAATTTTCGTATACGGTTAAGTATCGTAATAAAGATGGTGAGCCTTTACGTATTGAGGCTAGTATTCAGTTGACTGAGCGGGTGGAGTATAGGCCGTTGACGGAGGAGTTGCCGTTGATTGAAAGACCTCCTAAAGCGGTGGGGGTTGGATCACCTCCTCCTGCTGACCCGTTAAATTATGCTGATCTTGCTGTAAAATACGGTCAAGATGCGGCGGAGATGGAGGCATTTTTAATAGATGTTTCCGTAACAGCCACCACACAATACGGTTTAAGCGATACAGAGGCTTACGAAACACTCGCTAGCATTGGCGAACTAGCGTTTTAAGGTTAAATATGAACTTTTTACCTCTAGACAGTCTACTCATCGGTGAACTTGACGAAACCGAACTGAAAGAAATCAAAGAAGGCATCATGAACCTATCTATTGATCTCACAAGCAAAATGGTAAGCGAGCTAAAGTTCACAGTCTACGACAACAACTTTAACATGTTTACCAACAACTACTTTATCATTGGGCGAAGAGTTACTTTCCTTAATGAAGAGTACGAAATTGCTGAAGCGTCGCTAAACTTCAATGCCCGCAACCGCAACATTACAGTTCGTGCAAGGTCACGAGCAACAGAACAGATGCGGAAAGATAAAGGCGCAAAGTCGTTTGGTAACATTTCGCCTTCAATTTTTGCTGCCAACATGGCTGAAAAGTTTGGGTTGCAAATTTTTGCTGAAGATAGTCCACGGAAAGCGATCAAACGAGAAGCTTCGGAGAATAAAGAAGAGTCTACGTGGGATGTTCTTGTTCGGTTGGCTAGAGAGTTAGAGTTTATGTGTTTTGAGGCTAGAGGGGTGTTGTTCTTTGCGTCTCAGGATTTTATTGCGGATCATGCTCCTGAGGTTACTATTTCGACTCCTCCGTTTCAAATTAACACATATGGTGAGTTGGATTATTCTAGGATTTCGGGTGAGAATCCGTTGGAGGCTACTTCGCTTGATTTTAAAGCTTCGCAGGATGAGGAGAAGCCTTATAATGGTTCTTTGTCGTTGTTGACGAATGCTACTAGTAGGTCTTTTTATCCGGGTGTGGTTGTTAAGCTTCCAGATTTGACTGCAAAGTATGGTAATCCTCGTTTGATGGTTGAGCGTGTGAGTGTGGAGGCTGGTGTTGATAAGTTGGTGAGGATTACTTGTTCGTCTGTTGATTCGTTAGAGGAGCTTGAGTGTAAGTTGAAAACATTTGAGAGGGGTGCGTCTGGTGATTGTGTTAAGCGTATTCAGCGTGCTGTTAAAACTCAGGTTGATGGGAAGTTTGGTCCGGCTACGGAGGCGGCGGTGAAGCGGTTCCAGGCGTATGTTGGTTTGCCTGAGACTGGTGTTGTGGATGCTGCGACGTGGGATAAGATTGAGAGCACTACGGTTGATTTCCCGTTGCAGACGAGTAGTGGCATTACGAGTCGCTCAGCTAGTACGTCTACTACGGATGATGGTGGGGTTTCAGAAGCGGAACGGCTGGCAGCTGCTAGAAGGCGGCAAACTGAATTGGAAGATCGTGAGAGGAGATTACGTTCGCCGGGTATTACAGCAACTAAAAAAGTATTGTCTCCTACGGACGCTGAAATTGAAGCGGGTGTTCTTAGAGTAAAGAAGGCTGCTAGTGCGATTGTGGACAATTTCTTGGAGATTGTGTCCCCGCCTCGAACGAATCCTACGGTACCGAATGAGGTATTAACTGACTTTTGGAATAGTCCACAGGGTATCGCTTTGGCTGAACACCACAAAGAAAAAGGGAACATACTACCTTAGGATAGATTGAATTATGGTTTCTAGAGCAATAAACACAGCATACTCTACAGGCGGCGGCGCTAACGGTCTTTGGCGTGCCATCGTACAAGCAGTAAACGACAACTCTCTTAACGTTACTATTCCACGTTTGGGTCAAAACAACGTGTACGAAAACGTGCCGTATATTGGTTTCACTCCGCAGGTTGGTGACCGTATTTGGGTTGGGTTTATTGAGGGTCGTTCTTTTGAGCCTGTGGCGTTTGTTGGCGCTAATAACACTTCTGGTGATCCCGCAGAGGCTGATATAACAGAGGTGATCGCTGGGCTTGGTTTAAGCGGCGGAGGCGATACTGGTTCGGTTACGATTGACTTTGAACCAAGCGAACTCACAACCGTGACATTAGCATACGACGACAAAGTAGTCATCAGTGATGACAGCGATAGCGGCGAACCTAAGCTCGTTCCTATCTCTGAAGTGATCACAACCGCTAATGGTGACGGCGGCGAGCCTATCGGTCATGAAGACAAATCCGAGAGCGTTATCTCTTTTGATTATTCCACGAGAACTTTTACGATTGCCCCCGTAAGCGACAGTTATGTGGTTTGGTGTGCCGGTCAGAAGTTTGTTAAGACAGATTCTGAGAGCGTAGTTATCGGTAGTTCTTCGGATTTGTACTACATTTCGTTTGACGCTGAAGGCGTGTTGCAGGCTACTACGACATTTTACCAGTGGGATTCGGAAACCCCTACTGCTTACATTCATTACAACTCTGGTGAGCCTGCTAAGTACATGCTGTTTGATGAGCGGCACGGTATTGTTTTGGATTGGCAGACGCATGAGTATTTGCATCGAACCCGTGGAGCGGCGATTGCTAATGGCTTTGATGCGTCTAATTTTGATGTTTCTACACAGAATGGTAGCACTGACGATCAGGCGTATATTGATATTGCTGATGGTACGTTCTTTGATGAGGACTTGCAGGTAGATATTGTTCATTCTAATACTCCCACGGCGAATACGTGGGAGCAAGATTTGCAGGGGCCTGCTCAGATTCCTGTGTTTTATCAGAGCGGCACGACTGGGTGGACTTATGATGCTCCAACTAACTTCCCTTTGAAGTATGGTGGTACTCCTAGTCCGACTTATAATTTGAATTCTGGTGGCACGTGGAGCACTCCTGAGATCACTTCAAACAATTATGGTATCAGTTGGATCGTGGCAACTAACCAGTTGAATTATCCTGTGATTGCGATTATGGGTCAGGATTATTACACGAATGTGGGTGATGCTGAGGCGGTGACTTGGGATTCAATGAATCTTGACGATTTGCCTGTGGTTGAGTTGCGGGTATTGTATAAGGTTATTTATCGTGCTTCTGGGTCGAACACTCCGGGCGCTTATTTTGTTGAGGTTGATGATTATCGTAGGGCGTTGTCGTCTGCTACGAGTACTGCTGCGGCTGTGGTGGATCATGGTAATTTGACTGGTTTGGGTGATGATGATCATACGCAGTATTTGTTGGTTGATGGTTCTCGTGATGCTGTTGAGTTGACGGTTACTGGTGATCTTGTGGTTGATACGGACACGTTGCATGTGGATGCAACGAATGATCGTGTTGGTATCGGCACTACGTCTCCTGCTGCGGCTCTTGATGTGGCAGCGACTGGGGCGGATGCTGTTCACCTTCATGGTCAGGTTCGTATTGATGGCGCTGACCCTAGCCGTTTGACTATTGGTGCGAAGGATTCAAGCAACCTCTGGAATCTGGACAACAACAACGGGACGCTTCGGATTTTCCGTGAAAACTGGGCTGCTTCGGGCACTGGCTCAAGCGGTAGCACCAAAATCACCATAACCGATGACGGTGATGTGGCGTTTGATACGGACACGTTGTTTGTGGATGCAACGAATGATCGTGTGGGTATCAACACTACCTCTGTGACTGCTGGTCATGTTTTGGAGACAAGAGGAGCAGTCCTCATCTCGTCTACGGCTGGCGTTGGCAACACGCACTTCCCGTTCACCGACGGACGGTTCTATTACACCGCCGACCCGGAGACGGGCGGCACAGGTGACCATGTGTTCCGTCATTACAGTGGTGGTTCGTATGTAGAGCAGATGCGGATTTTGGAGGGTGGCAAGGTCGGCATCGGCACTAATTCGCCTGTTGCCGGGTTGGATATTGCTACGACTGCTGGCGACACATGGACGACTAACGGTTGGGATTCGGGCCTGATTCTCAACGCAGCTTCGGCGCTGCGTTGGCGGACCGCCAACGGTGTCGATTGGGGAATCGGCAACTCCGGCTCGACCCTCTACTTCATGTCGTCTACGAGTTCTACTACGGGTGCGGCTGCTGATTATCGGATGGTCATAAACGGAAGCGGTCAGGTGGGCATTGGCACCACGGCGCCTACTGCGGGTTATGAGTTGGACGTTATCGGAGATGGCCGGTTCAGCAGCAGTGTCTACGCACAGCTCCACAACTCAAACAGCAACCAATCACGAGACAAGCTGCGGGTGTGGGATAGCTCTCCGTTTACCATTGGTATGAAGACCGGCTACTCGTTCGGATACCTCGGCGGTGTGACCACCGGCACCGATTACGCCATGTCGTTCCAGATGAGTAACAACGCTAACCGTGGCTGGTGGTGGGGCGATACTGGTCACACCGACGCTCAAGGTGCGATGTCGCTGACGACGCAAGGACAGCTCTACGTTGCCACTCGTATTCATGTCGGTGGTGGCGAGTCAAGGACCGATCCGCTGACGACGTACAACTTCGTCAACAGTGGCACGTCGTACCTGTACGGCAATGTTTCAGCACCCGGCATTTACAATCTCACGACAGTAGCGACCACGCCATACATCCATTTGAGTTCAGGCACCTACGCCTACAAGCTTTACCGCTCAACCTCGACGCTTGCGTCCAAGCGGAACATCGAAGAGTTGAGCGACACTTACGCCGACCTCATGCTTCAGTCTCGGCCTGTTTGGTATCAGTCGGCTGTTGAGACTGACGACCCTGGCTGGTCATGGCTCGGCTTGATCGCTGAAGAACAAGCCGCTCTTGATCCTCACCTTGCCAACTGGCAGGTGCGGGAAGATTGGGAAGGCGAGGAGTTTGAGCACCTGTCGATGTACCCAGCCGAAGCACTTGAAGTTTCAGGTGTTCCCTACGAAAGATTGTCGGTGCCTTTGTTGTTGCTGTGCCAGCGTCAGCAGCGAGAGATTGACGACCTTCAAGCACGACTAGCTGCGCTAGAGGCACAGTAACGCCACGTTTATGGAAACAGGGTTGCTTCTTTAACCCGTATCCACTATACTATTGGAAGCAACCAATGGAGTAGAACATGTTTCCCAAAACGTTTACGCAACTGTTTGCGTCTTTAACCGCAGCCTTCTTGCTTATAGGCTGTGCTGCTGATGATCCGCTAGACATCAACGACCCTGAGCCTAACCCTGAGCCTGTTGTGGAAGAAGTAGAAGAACCTGTTTCTACTCCACGGCGAGTAGAAGACTATTCGTCTGTAGCGCCTGCCAATTTGAGCGCTCTAGAACCTGTTATTGACGTTCTACTAGACGAATATACGTGGGGCCGTGGAGACAACGTAGAAGCCTTACAGAGAGTCTTGGGCGTCACAGCAGACGGCCAGTATGGCCCTAAAACCAAAGCAGCCCATATCGAACTGTTAGAAGGCATGGGGTGGAGTACAGACAACGTTCCAGGGTCTCCTGTGGTAAGTTCAACGGCGTCTAACACGAACCCTACTCCGCTGTGTACTGAATGGTGGGATGTGGCTCGTTCTGCGGGGTGGGCTGAAGAAGATTTGCCTAAACTTGGGCAGATCATGTTTGAGGAGTCCACGTGCAGGCCCGGAGCTATTAGTCCTACGAGAGATTATGGTTTGACTCAGATTAACTGGGCGGCACACGGAGGTAGGCTGACAGGTCTTGGTTTGACTCGTGAAGATTTGCTTGATCCGTACACTAATTTGGTGCAAGCCAAGTACATTGCGGATTCGGCTGCTAGTTGGGCTGGCTGCAAGTGGCAGCCTTGGTATATGAGCGGCAGTTGGTGCGGCTAATGTGGTATACTAGGTGTGTAACCTATTTTGGAGTTTGTTATGGCTAGAAAGAAAGCTGTTAAAAAGACTGTTAAAAAGACTGTTAAAAAGACTGTTCAGTCTCAGCCCGCAGTTGAAGAGTACATTGCGCCAGAGTATCTAGGCGTTTTACGTAACGGGTCTAGAGATGCATCTGTAAATCACGTGCAAGAAAAGCTAGGAATTACGGGAGACGGATGGTACGGGCGAGAAACCACTCGTGCTGTCCGAAAGTACCAGCAAAACAACAAACTCTATAATGACGGTATTGTTGGCCCTAAAACATGGAAGCACATGTTCGGATAGCCATAGGCTTGACAGACTAACCTGCTTTGGGGTAGACTACCTCTATGGATAAAAAGATTGTCAGAGAAGCCGTAGCACCCGCTGCGATCCCGACTTTAGCGGAGAATACGCATCGGGCTATTGAGCTACTGATTGCAAAAGACGGCGTGTTCCGAACCGACGAGTCTTGGGTGTACACTGCTCTGCAGCCGCTAATTAAAAGCGGCCACGTTGACGTTGACGGAACTACCATTTCAATCGGTAAGGACTTTGAACCGTTCCTGCTAAACATGGCTGACCGTTCTGCAATTTACAACACAACTCTAAAGAACTACAGACAGTTGGTTGCGTCTAATGCTGAAAAGTATGATGTAACCAATTTTGACGTTATGGACAAAGTTGCTTCAATACATAACACTGATGAGAAAATTGTTTACCTCACAAGTGTTTTGGCTGAAACTTTCGGCAAGCTAGAAGAAGCTTTGAATCGAACTTCTTATTTGGAAAACCTTTGTAAAGAGATGGATATTTCGTTATCTGTCATGGAGTCTATGACTTTTGATGAGAGTTCTGACAGTTAATGCACGAGTTCTGCTCGCCGTGCTGGAGCATCCTGATATGACTCAGAAGCAAATAGCTGACGAGTTGGGGATGCGCTACCAGCATGTTTGGCGGGCGTTAGACCGACTAGTAAAGGAAGGAATACTGCGGAAGGAACGTCAAAATAGACGGACCTACTTTTTTGCAGATGAAGGGTTTTACAGCCTTGATGACATTCAACGCTTACAGGCTTGCATGTCGCTGCAACATGTGGTAAACTCATAGATTATGGCTAAGATACTGTATTACGATATAGAGACGGCACCGAACCTAAGTATGGTTTGGGGCCACTACGAGCAGAATGTGATTACACATGAGCGAGAGTGGTATATGCTTTGTGTCTCTTACCGTTGGGAGCACGAGAAGAAGTCTCATGTGACTTCGCTGGTTGACTTCCCTGCGGACTATAAGAAAGACCCTGAGAACGACTTCCACGTGGTTAAGAAGCTGTGGGAGTTGTTTGATGAGGCTGACATTGTGATTGCTCACAACGGTGACAAGTTTGATATGCGTAAGGCTAACGCTCGTTTCGTGGCCCACGGTTTAGGTCCTGCGTCGCCTGTTAAGTCAATAGACACGTTGAAGGTTGCCCGTAAGTACTTTATGTTCAACAGCAACAAGCTAGATCATCTGGGCGATCATTTGGGCGTTGGCCGTAAGGTTTCTACCGGAGGGTTTGAAACCTGGGCCGGTTGTATGCGTGGCGATATGAAGTATTGGAAGTTGATGATTAAGTATGCTAAGCAGGATGTTGATTTGCTTCGAAAAGTTTATCTTCAGTTGCGTCCTTGGATGACGAATCATCCTAACCTTAACATCTTTGATGGTACGAATGCGTGTCCTACGTGTGGGTCTAAGCGCTTGCAGAAGCGGGGTACTAAACGTACACAGGTGTCGGTTTACCAGCAGTATCAATGTAACGACTGTGGGTCTTATTCTCGTCAGCGAGTCGCTGATGCTGACGCTATCAAGCCTGAGATTGTTCCCTGATTTAGATTGTTATGTTTACATCAGACGATCTGTATGGAATGGCTCCAGACAAGTTACTAGTTTCTGACGACTTTACTGTCTGGTACGCCTTTTATGACGATGAACTATCCGTGCTGTCCAATGCTGAGGGCACGCTTGAAGCTTACAGTTACGACAATAAGTCGGAGTATCGTGAAGTTCGTCGGTTTATTAAAGAGCAGTATCCTGTGAAAGAGACAAATGCGTACACCTACGATGAAGATTAGACCCAAAGCTTACACGTTTGATGATGTGCTAATTGTTCCGAAGTATTCGGAAGTGCGAAGTCGAACAGATGTAGACTTGTCCGTAAAACTAGGCAAGCATCATTTAACGATGCCGTTGATCGCCGCCAACATGGACACAGTATGTGGTCCTATCATGGCTAGCGAAATGGATCGTTTGGGTAGCTTTGGGGTCATGCACCGAAACATGCCTCTTACTTCCAGTGGTGACCCGTTGACAAGTACACGGTTTGGTTCCGTTGCTGGACGAACTATTAGGTCAGCAGTTGCTTTTGGAGTTAACGAAGACCTAGACCTTGTTGTGAGTGAAGCAAACAGTTGGCGTACCCAAATTCTGGTACTAGATATTGCTCACGGTCACAGCAAGCACGCTTTGAATGCCCTGCAGTACGTCATGTCAGGGATTGAACATGAAGCCACGTTTATTGGCGGAAATGTTGCTACTCGTTCAGCTGTTGAAGATTTTGCTAAGATTGGTGCAGATGTAGTGAAGGTCGGCATTGGTCCTGGCAGCGTGTGCTCTACACGGGTGGTTGCAGGCGTTGGTGTTCCGCAGTTGACGGCTATTGCAGATTGCTCTATAGTAGCAGATGCGGTAGGCATTCAGGTTATTGCTGACGGCGGAATCAAGACGCCTGGAGATGCTGCTAAGGCTATTGCTGCAGGTGCTGATGCTGTCATGATCGGCGGCATGTTTGCTGGAACTGACGAAGCCCCCGGAAAGAAGTTTACTCTGGAAGACGGCACTGTGGTCAAAGAGCACCGTGGCATGGCGTCTGCTGAGGCAGGCTCTGCTTTCCCTGAGGGTGTTTCAGGGGTTGTGGCATCAAAGGGGCCGGTTGCGGATGTAGTGGAGTCGATTAACCGAGGTATCCGCTCTGCTTGTAGTTATGTTGGTGCTAGCTCACTGGCGGAGTTGCAGTCTAATGCAGAGTTTGTTGAAATATCTCCGGCTGGTTTGCGAGAATCCGCTCCGCATGATATAATCAACGCTAACTTATGGTAAACGAAGACTCTATTACACTTTTTGATGACTGGCTACATGCGACCGCACACGGCGACAACGCTTTAGGAGAAGTCGTTCTGGTTCGTTCAGACGACGCCTTTAGTGATTTTCGTGACTGGTTGCTTGAGCGGCAGCGCCCTTTGGCCTACGACATTGAAGCGAGCGGCCTTGATACGTATTCGCCTGAATGGGTAATTAAGAGTATTCAGTGGGGCGACCAAGACAAGGCGTTTGTTTTTATCTGGAACGAACCGTGGTTTCAGAAGTCCATTGATCTGGTTATGAGCGAGACAGACTATAGGCTTCTCGCACACAATGCCACATTCGATGCGCTAGGTCTAGATCGTCACAACCACGTTGATGCTATAGAGCTTCTGGCTCGCACATATGACACGAAGATTTTGGCGCATTTGGCTGATCCTCGCAGCCGTCAAGAAGGCGGCGTGGGACACGGCTTGAAGAACTTGGCTGCCCATCATGTAGATAAGTCTGCACCTGACTCTGACTCTGCTTTGAAAGAAGTGTTTCAACAAAACAAATGGTCAGTTCAGCAGGGTTGGAAAAACATCCCTGCGACTCACCCTACTCTTGTGCAGTATGCAGGTATGGATGTTATTTTGACTGCGAGACTTTTTCCTAAGTTGCGTCAGGAGATTAAGCGTCAAACGATGGATCATCTTGTGAAGTATGAGCATCAAATTCTTATGCTTGTTGCTGGTATGGAACGACGTGGTATGCGTATTGATATTGAATACGCTAAGCGTTTGGTAGAAGACATGACTAAGGAAGAGCATCGCAATATTGATATTGTGAAGAGCTTTGGTGTTGCTAATCACAACGCCACGAAAGATGTGGCGGCTGGGTTGCAGGCGTTAGGCGTGAAGCTACTTGAGACTACGAATTCAGGCGCTTTGAAGGTTGATAAGACTATCTTAAACGCTATTTGCGATGATGAGGATGCGGGCGATGCTAGAGTTCTTGCTCAGGCTGTTATGGCCGCAAAGAACAATGCAAAGTGGCGTGATTCTTATGTAACTGCGTCTCTGGCGTCTATGGATTCTAACGGCAGAGTTCACCCTAAAATTAACAGTTTGCAGGCGAGAACTGGTAGAATGTCTATCAACAATCCTCCTTTGCAGCAGTTGCCTTCAGGAGGCGATGCTATACGTCGAATGTTCTTAGCAGAAGAGGGTTGCCGAATGGCTTCAATTGACTTTTCTGGTGTAGAGTTGCGTGTATTAGCGGCCCTATCTCAAGACCCTGTTATGCTAAAAGTCTTTAAGGAGGGCGCTGACCTTCACCAGACTACGGCGGACAACACGGGCGTGACTCGTAAAGTAGCCAAGACTGTTAACTTTGGTAAGGTTTACGGGGCAGGACCTAAAACTTTGGCTCGTCAATCAGGTCTAACTGTTGAAGAAGCCCAGAAGGTTTGTGACTTGTTTGACAGCACATATCAAGGTGTAACCAAGTTTTCGCACCAGTTAGCGTTTCCTGTTAAGAAAGGTCAGCGTAGTTACGTTGTGACCCACACTGGACGTAAACTGCCGGTAGACGAAGAGCGCCCCTATGCCGCCCTGAACTACTGTATTCAGTCCACGGCTAGAGATGTGCTTGGTAGAGCGATGCTGAAGGTGCATGATGCGGGCCTGTGGGATTACGCTGTTCTTCCCATCCACGATGAAATTTTGTTTAGTTTCCCTGAAGACAAGGCTGAAGAGCTTTGCCGTGAAGCAGGTGTAGTTATGGAGATGATTCTGAAAGATGTCCACATTTCAACAGAGCCTGACTTGGGTGGAAGTTCTTGGGGAACGTTATATACAGAAGGCGAACACGACGTGATTGAGTTGAACGATGAGGACCGCAGAACGTATGGCGACGAGCATCTCATTAAGCACCTGTTTGAGTCGCAAACGTTCGAGTTTTAGGTCTTCATTAGAAACAAAACTGTGGTGTTACTAACAAAGCTAGTCATTTACCCGCAAAAGTTACTGGTCGGGCTTGACTGTACTACTGATTTGGTGTAAAATCGGACCCGACTAGTGTCCAAACACAGTCAAATACCTACCATCGTCATATATACGGCCACTTTGGCCAAAGAAAGGAGTACGTTAATGTCAGGATACAAGAGGAGTTCAAAGCACAAAATTCTTACCAGAGAAGAAGAAGTTGTGTTAGGGCGTACAGTCATTGAAGGGCAGGAGGCCGCTAAAGCATTGAATGATGCGCATATCGAAGGTATCAACTTAGATTTTAGTGAGCGCCGCAAGCTGCAAGTGGCTGTTCGTGAAGGTAAACGGGCCAAGGACACATTTGTGGAGCACAACCTTAGGCTAGCCATGGATACGGCTGCAAAGTACGCTAGGTCCCAGTCTCGTCTTGAGTACGAAGATTTGATCCAAGAAGCCACTATTGGTCTTATGCGGGCAGTAGATAAGTTTGACCCTGAGCGTGGATTCAAGTTCTCTACATATGCCACGTGGTGGTGTCGTCAGGCTTGTCAGCGGGCAATTGCCAATTATGGCCGTGCTATACGTCTACCTATGCATGTTGAGGCTGATGTGCGTAAGTTGGCTGCTGTTGTTGATGAGTTTTCTACTTATCAAGATACTGTGTCTCGGCATGAGGTAGCAGAGTTTTTGGGCTGGGAGTTTGACTATTTGGAAGACATTTGGGAACACATGGACAACTCCAAGCTTGAATCTTTAGATAATCCTTTGTCTGAAGAGAGCGGTATCACGTATGCCGACACTCTTGTAGACAGCGATCAAACTCCCGTGGAAGATGTCGGAACTGAGTCTTCGTTCGCTAATGACATTCTGAAGGCTTTGTCAATTCTTCCTGAACGTGAGTACAACGTGCTTGTCATGCACCACGGCCTTGCTGGCTTGCAGGAGCCTATGACTCTACAAGACATTGGCAACCATATGGGGCTGACTCGTGAGCGTGTGCGACAGTTGGAAGCTAAAGCTATTGCACGGTTGAGGCATCCCTCGTCTGGTGTTGCTTGGGCATTTACGCAGAGCGAAGAAAACTAATATTTGCATGACTGCCTGACTAGTGCTATACTTATAGCCCTAGCCCCCGTGGCGGAATTGGCATACGCAGCGGACTTAAAATCCGTCACCTTTATGGTTTGTGGGTTCGAGTCCCACCGGGGGTACTACTATTGAAAGGAAAACATGAACATATTTGTAGTAGACCAAGACCCTGTTGTAGCAGCTAACTCGTTGTGCGACAAGCATGTACCTAAGATGATTGTGGAAACCACGCAGATGCTTGTGTCTGCTTTGCGTCGCCATGGTGCATCAGATGACGATGTTCCTTTAACAAAGTCAGGTACCCCTCACAAGGGCGGTTACCCTAATCATCCTGCGACCCGATGGGTGGGTGACTCTCGCACTAATGCTGCGTGGTTGTTAGAGCACGGCTTTGGCTTGTGTTCGCAGTTTGAACTTCGCTTCAATAAAGAGCATGCGTGTTTTACGCAACTTGAAACAGTGATGGACACTCTAGACTTCATTCCTGACCACGGTTTAACTGATGTGGCGTTGTGTGTTGGTGAAGAACTTCAGAATGGCCGCACCCATGCCCCTATTGATGATGCTGTGCATGTTTATAGAAATTTCTATAGAATAGACAAGGCTGAGTTTGCTAAGTGGGACAAGGGTGTAGATGCCCCTGTCTGGTGGCAGGCGAACCAACTAGTTGACACGACGATTTGAGAAAGATAACATATACACATGAGTGACATAAATATTGACCCAAACCTAGTAATTGCTGACCTACTTGACCAGATTAAGAAGCTGTCGGGTGATAACGCTGTGCTTCGTAGTGCGCTTACGCAACTTCAAAACAGCATGGCAGAAGATACTTCAGCGATTGTGTCTAAGTCCGACGAAGACTGATAATTTCTTCAGTATACTATAACTGAGGAGGTTTGTTATGTCTGCCGGTTCTTACAATTTTACCTGCGAGCAGGGCGCTACGTTTAGTAGAACTTTAACTGTCAAAGATAGTAATGGTGACGCACGTGATCTGAGTGATTACACTGCACGGATGCAAGTGCGGCGGCGTTTAACCGATACGTCAACCCTGATTGAGTTGACTACTGAGAATGGTCGAATTTCGTTAAACAGCGAGGGTGAAGTCAGTCTGAGTATTGGTGCTACAGCAACAGCAGCGTTGTCTGATGGCGGCGTCTACGATTTAGAGCTTATTGCGTCTGATGGCACTGTTGAGCGAGTTATTGAAGGCAACTTTGTTCTGTCTCTAGAGGTGACAAGATAATGTTTACTTATGACCACGGCATGTTAGCTGATGTAGCGTGGAGTGAATATATTGCTGTCAAGAAAGAAAACCTTGATTTGCGCTGCCAGTTAGAAACAGCCAAGCAGACTGTTGAGGCTTTGCGTACACAGATTGATTCGTTAGCCTCCATGGTTGAAGCGCTGCAGGCTGATGCAGATGAAAGTGCTGATTGGGATGCAGAGTCTAAACTGGAACGTTGACGGGCACAGACTCGTTTTAAACATAACGAAAAGCAATGTTGATATTGCCCCCGGTATCTGCCCTCATGGGGCAGTGCAGGGGGCACCTTGCTATCATGCAGGGGTTGATGGTTGTGTCGTTAACTACTTTATTAATGTGTTTGGTTTAGAGACCAACACTGGCACTGTTCCTGCTTCGCCTTCTATTGAGATTGCTTGGTGCTCGGAGGGTAGCGAATGGGACGTTGATTTAGTTGAGTTTCTTATGATTCCGGTAGAGGACCCTCACTTTAAAGATTGGTTTGATTCTCAGCAGAGTAGTGCTTGAGAAAGCCCCCAAGTTTTCGGTAGAATCATAGTAGAAGTTTTATTGGAGGAGTACCGTGGCACACGTAGGGCTTTCGTACCCGTTTAGGGTAGATAATGACAATCGACGTTTTGGTACCGTTGCTAGCGATACGGACACATACAAGGCTGAGCAGATTCAGAGTTTTATTCGCACGCACAGAAACGAGCGTCTGATGTTCCCGGCGTTTGGTATTGTTGATCCCACGTTTGATAAGTTTGATGCAAGCACGTTTACAGAAGGCTTCAGCAACTTTTATAAGAGTAATGATATAAAGATCACTAATGTTAGTACGGCGTCTTATCAGGGTGCTGTTACTGATGTTCTAATTGATTTCGAGTGAGGGTAAGATGGCTGATTCACCTGATGTTAGAGAGTATATAGACTTAACAATTTTTGACGAAAACCCTGTCACGATTTTGAATGATATTCTGACAACTGGCCGTGGTTTGCTTCCAGAATGGCAGCCGCAGGTTGGTCAGATTGAAGTGGTGTTGGCGGAGGCGTTTGCTGTCAGGTCGGCTGAAGTTGTGAACGCAATCAATCGTATCCCTGCTGCCACGACTGAAGTGTTACTGCAGTTGTTTGGGCTTACTCGTTCTGATGGTGTTAAGGCTACCGCTACTCTTAGTTTGACTTTTACTGAGACAGCGACGTTGCCTGCTGGTACAGAGTTTTTGTACGTTAACGCAGTTTCTGGCGTGTCGTACATTTTTACGCTAGATGAAGATGCTTCTTTGACGGTAACTGCTCCGGCTGAGACAGCTACTGGCACGTTTGCGGTCACGGCTCAGACTGTAGGTACTGCGTATAATTTCTCCGCTGACGGTAACTCGCTTGCGTTGCTGGCTCGTACCGCTACCTTCTTAGAGTCAGCGTCGTTTTCGGTAAGCCCCTCTGGTGGCAAGAACGCTGAGACCGATACTGAGTACTTTAGTCGTGGTGTGACTCTTTTAGCAAGTTACACTTCTGCGGCTACTACTGCTAACCAAATTAAGTATTATACTTCAGGCAATAAAACGTATGCGAACCGTGTGGGTGTGTTTAATCGCCGCAGGTACCGTGATCGTGACACTACGGCTGATTCTTATGGTTTCCACGATGGTTCGGTTTTGGTTGCTGTGGGTCAAACTGTGTCTAATGCGGCTTCAGCTACGCAAGAGCTTACTGTATCTGCAAGTAACCTGAATGATCTTTATGAGTCGTTGGATGAGCGCACTCCTTCTGGGTTGACGATTGATGTGATGTCTGCTGAGCTTGCTGAGATTGATGTTACGGCTACGGTTCAGAAGAAAACTGGTTTCACGGCTAGCACGGTTCAGACTGCTATTACGAATGCGCTTAAGGCTTATATTGAGCCTAACACTTGGGATTTTGATCATTCTACTGTTCGACGTAATGAGATCATTGCGTTGATTGATGGTGTTGAAGGTGTGGATTATGTTTCGTCTTTGACTATGAACGGAAAGTCTTTGGTTGGGTCGGATAATGTGGGGTATTTTGCGGATGCTGGTGGTTCAAAGGCTTCGTTTACTATTGACGTAAACTCTGACGCAGCGTCTAAGACTTATATTGCGGGCGCTGCAGCTATTTTCTACGTTGATTCTACTAGTTCATCAGAAACTCCAGTTGTTTACTTGTACACAAATGAGGAATTCACAACGGACGGATCGGGTAATGCAACCGGTGTGGCTTACACTGCTGTGGCTAACGGCCTTCTGTACAATGATGAAACCCGTGGTGGCTCTATTCCAGATGGCACCACTTCGTTTACTGCGGTTGCTGGCGATTGGGAGGATGCAACTACAGTCACGTTTGCTAGCACATCCACGATTAGCGGCGGTAGCGCTGACTCGTCTACGTTTACCCCGCTAGACTCCGACACAGACCCCGCAGTCTCTACAGACATTGCGTTACGAAATCTGGGTACGCTTGTAATTTATGGTGACCTTTCCATAACAGTGGTGTAAGGCGGAACTATGTCCCATAGAGTTATCAACGCCTTTTCTAGAACAAATCGAGATTTTGACAACACCGGCAACTTCGCTACAAGCTTTGCTTCGTTTACGATAGATGTTGATACAGACTTAAGTTCTGAGACAACTTTTGCTGCAGGCGACGCTAGTATTTCATTCACAGATTCCGGCACCGGTATCGTCTACTATTACGATAACGAAGAATTCACGACAGACGCTTCAGGGGATGCAGTAGGTGTGCAGTTTACGGCCACAGTTGCGGGCGCTACAGAAAACGACACCAACTACGGTGGTTACGTTACAGCAGGAACAACTAGTTGGGACAGAGTTTCAGGAGATTGGTCTGGTGTAACATCGTCCACGTTCTCAAACATTTCAGCCATTTCTGGTGGCTCCACTGCAAATGGTGAGTGGAAGATGTTGAAGGGTGACCGTGATAATCGATTAAAGGTTATTGACTTTCCCCTGTACCCTACATACATTCCGAATGAAGCAGCACCATATAGACTTAACTCTTTAGTGGTGCGTGCAGGCGTTCAAGACCCTGTAAGCGATATTGTTATTGTTTCGCCGTATGTGGCTGTTGAGGCGGAGAAAGATTTTAATGCGGGCATTGCTGCCGTGGCGGTTATTGGAGGATTTGATTTTACACTAGATGTTGAGTTTGCAGCTAACACTTCTGGATCGGCTGAAGACATTATTGCTCATACAACTACGACTAGTGCGACTGAAGCCGCAGAAAGCAAGGCTTTTCCGCTGTTTGGTTACTTCAAGTCGCCGGTTGGTGCGCAGTATGCACGGTTGAAGGTTACGGTCAGCGGCATTGACACGGCGGCAATTTCTCGTAACGACATGTTTGCGTTGTTTGATCCGTTCATGACTTCTATCGGTATAGAAGAAATGGGGGATGTCTCAGCTAGTATTTACAACTCTCTACCGTCTTTCATGTTGTTAGACGACTTAAACATTAACGATCTTGTGTCTTCATCAGCCGGTTTTCAAGCTAACCAGCCGCTACGACGCTACTTAGAAACTCTGGCTACTAAAGTAGACGAAGTTTATACAGAGTTAAAAGAATTTCGGTATGATCGTGCCATCGCAGGAACAGAACACAAATCTAAACTAACTGATCCTGATACTGCCCTGTCAGCGTATCTATTCTGGCTTGCGTCGGTTACCGGCTCCACGTTGCTCATTAATTCGAGTGGGTTCTCACCGTGGGCTGCCCTGGAAGAGTATGAAGGTGCACCTGTATCTGGCGACCCTGGCGAATGGGAAGACTTAGAAAGTCTAGATGACTGGCTAGCTCTGCAAGACGTTGACCCAGACTTCTTTGATACCACACAAAGTTTCCGAGATCAGTTGCGTACAGGCTTTACCGGCTTAAACGGTGGCCGTCCAGACACTATTGAAACTTTTGTGCGGACAATGCTTCAATCAGCTACAGCATCAACAGACGCTGTTGTTGTTAGAAACGAAGATATGGACAACCCCTTCAGGGTTGAAGTTTTGATTGACCCTAACTCTGATCCTGATCCTACTGGGTCGCTGGTTGCGGATGCGGTAAATAATGGGTTGTCGGCTGGAACGTTTGGTACAAAAACTACTCAGGTAATGCAGTCGGGCCGTGGCACATATGATTTCTCTGAAGTAGTGTATCCCAATACGGAATCCGATGAGAATGCAGCAGGGTCGGTTATCTACGGGCAGCCTCTAATATCTGACTACGACAACCACATACGGCACATTGTGCTGAACACTACGTCAGCTTCTGCTTCAATTCCTGAGCTTGGCGGCGGCGTTGCAGACAGCCACTATGCTGCCGAGTCTGCTTACTTCTATGGTGATGTAAGTTCGTCCACACCTGGGTCGCTTACCACGGCTTCAAGCAGCCTTGCTGACTTGAGTGCCGCAACTTCCTACGACATTATTGCTGTCTTAACTGATGTAACTCCTCCGACGGCGGCAGTTTACTCAGGCACAGGTACCGGTACTCCTGACCCGTATCTGTTTAGAGAGAAGCGGCTCATTGTTGCGGGGACCGACTCGTCAGGGTCAGACAATGACTGGGCGTTGTACATGGTGTCCGGGTTAACTCCTTCTGCTGACAACTCCGCACGGTTGTTGTTTGTCGATGGGTTCCAAACCGAAAACTCTACTAACTACGCTTACTCTGATCCGATTGACGGAACGATCTTTAGCCAGCACAAAGACATTTGTGTTCGGTTCACGAAAGACGCTTCAAACAACTACACGTTTGCGATTCAGAATACTCTGTATGACGATTGGTCAGACAACACTATTGGTACGGGTTCGTTCACTCCTGTTTCGGCTTCAGGTGGTGCAGATTCAGGCGTGCAGGTTTTGGGTGAGTTAGACAACAGTTTGTGGTCTGACGCTAGCCCGCTGTCTTGCGCCGTGAAGCGGGTTATGTTGTTTAATTCAGAAATTGTGTTTACGGGAGAAAGCGATACTTCGTCTGCTGACCATGCTGTTGTGAACGGCGATTCTGTTGATGACTACGGGTTGTTCTCGTACACTCCAACTATTGACATTGATCTTAGTGCCGTAACGAAATATGCGTCAACGTTCAATGCGACTTCTTACGACTCAGGCACTACAGGCTCCTTGGCCGTTACCGTAAACACAGCGTCTTCAAACGACATTGATATTTTGGCAATGCGTAAGCACTCGACTTACGGATCGTTGTGGCATTTCGGCAACACTTACGGGTCAGGCAACGGCGACGATTTAGTGGTTTCAGGGTTGACTTCTGGTACATACGACTGGACGGTTTTCAAGATTACTCCAAGCACGGGCGCTATTGATAGCTCCAGCACAGGTACTACAGGTGCAGGCGTTACATCTATTACGTTCAGCGCTGATGACTATAGTGGAAACACTGTGCTGTCTATTGAAGTTGTTGCGACCGGAGACGCTTTTGGTACAGGTACTGCTGCTGGCGGTAACGCTGTAGCATTCTTTGAGCCTGACACTATCGACACAATTGATAGCGCTACAGAGTCTAGCGGTACTGACGATCAGGGAGCTACTTGGACTTTGACACGTGGCTGGCCTACAGGCGGCACATACTCTCCCAGTCAGCCTATTGACAAAGACATGATTCATATGTATGAATCGTCACCTAAAATTGCTAACGCTCCTTCCCTTGAGCATTGGTCTCCGTTCTCTGTAGTGATGCACGTGCGTAGGTTCTGGACTGGTACTGAAGGCGTTGATACGTTTGATGTTTTAAAAATTCAAAATGCTGATGGCCACGGCCTGCACATCTACTACGACGGGCCTAAACTTAAAGCAGACTATACTGATGGTACGGAGACTGAATCTGTAGAGTGGACTGAATCCCCTGATTACGGTTCTTGGCATCGGGTTGTTGTGCGTCGAAACAAAACAAATCTAAGTTTGGTGGTTGATGGCACTAGTATTGATACGGCTTCTGTTGCTTTAACTTCGCCGTTCTCAGCAGAAACTAGTCTGGCATTTTTGAGCGAAGGAGCGTTGAGTTCTTGGGTTCCTCGTTTCGGTTTGGCCCATTTTGGTTTCTTCTCTAGGTACCTTGAAGATAATGAAATAACGCTTCTTGAGAGCGAAATTTCATAGTAGAATACTTGTAGGAAAGGACTATTCTCATGGCTGTTACGCAAACAACTCGCTTCCAACTATATCGCTGGAGTTCTGGTGCTGACCAGTTTACCCGTGCACAGATGACCGAATCTCATGATAACCTTGAGGCGGAAGGTGCAGGTTATTCTCAGGCAGGGTCACGTCCTGCTGCGGCTGCAGAGTACGAAGGCTTCTTCCATTATGACTCTACAGACAGTTCTGTAGGCACGTTGTCGTACTGTAACGGTACGGCTTGGTTTGATGTGGGCGCTCCAGGGTCTGTTACTTCTCTGGATGGTGCCACGAGTGATGGTACGTCTAACTTTTTTGCACGTGCGGATCATACCCACGCTTTGGATGACAGTATTGTCACTACAGCTAAGCTTAATGATTTAGCGGTTACGACTGGTAAGCTAAATGATCTGGCTGTCACGACTGGCAAGATCGCTGCTTCTGCTGTTACTAACGCCAAGCTTGGTTCCGATTTGGATGCTTCTAAGTTGACGGCTGGTACATTACCGGCTGCCCGTATTGGTTCTGCCGCTATCACGAACGATAAGTTGGCTTCTGATTTGGATGCCACGAAGTTATCTACTGGCGAGTTGTCTATGGATCGTATTGCGACTAGCGCAATTACTCATGAGAAAATTGAGGATTCTGTTGGTTTGTCGGTGGTGGGTCGTTCAGCTAACTCTACGGGTGTTGTAGCAGATATTACGGCGGCTTCTGATAATCAGGTGCTTCGACGTAGCGGTACTTCTATCGGGTTTGGTACGGTAGCTACTGATGGTATTGCTGCTAATGCTGTGACTGTTGATAAGGTGGAGCAGGTTGCTGGGCATGGTATTTTGGCTCGTGTGGCTGGTACGACTGGTAATTTGTCTGAGTTGACTGCTGGCACGAACACTGTTTTGAATCGTGGTGCTTCTGGCAATCTGCAGTTTACTTCTGTTACGAACGATATGCTTGCTGGTAGTATTACTAGTGATAAGATAACTTCTCTTGATGCGACTAAGTTGACTGGTACTATTGATTCTGCTCGTCTTCCTGCAGACGTTGAGTTGGGTACGAACACTACAGGTAATTATGCTGCGGCAGTTGCTGTGTCAGGGTCTGGTCTTGACATTTCTGGAACAGCCGGTGAAGGCACAATCTTTACCCTTTCACACGCTGATACTTCTACAATTGCAGGAAATCAGGGTGGACTTACTGACAGTGGTATTGTTATTGAAGATATTACTGTTGACGGTTTTGGTCATGTTACTGCGGTAGATACCGTTAACCTTAACAACATCTACTATACAAGAGAACTCGCAGAGAGTTTGTTCACAGACACCGCCAGAAAATCGTATGGCGGCTCCACGACCACTTCTCGAAACTCAAACGCTTACCACAACATTTTCGTTACCGGGTCCACACCGTCTACGTCTGGTGCGAAGGCTGGCGATATTTGGTTTGAGACATAAGGAGCACTAGTATGGGTATTCACTATATGCCTACTGATGGTGGTTCTTGGACTGAAATTCCTGCTGGCGACGCTAAATACTATGATTCTTCAAGCGGCACGTGGAAAGTAATTAAAAAGGGCTATTATATGCCGACTGATGGCGGTTCGTGGACACAGTTCTACACTGGTTCTGATCCGATCACGATAACGATGCGTCCAAATGGTTTCAGTTCGTATCCGACACGATTTGCTCGTGGTTCAAGTTGGGGCACCACTTCTAACGGTCCTGCAGGCGGTACTGAGGGCGTTAGAACAATTGCTTGCGGCAGGTACTTTACTGGGGCAAACACGCAGAGATACTACGGCGTGATGAACTTTGCGTTCACGAGCAACGCCACGTTTCTGCAGGATGAGCTTGATGAACGCCCGGTTGTATCATCCGCTACGCTTCGACTTACACGAGACACTGTGACGCATGGAAAGTCCATTCCGGGCAGTAGTACTATTTACATTTCGCCTTATAACGGAAACACGACGACTTCTTCGCCTAACACTTCCGATGTTGACTTGTCAAAAAGAGTGTCAGCTTCGTCAACCGGGTTAACTAGAGGCTCTGATATTACAATCGATTTGAATCAAACGATTATTGACGAGTTGGCTTCAACTGGGAATCTTGCTATCACAAACGTCAGCTCTGGTTTAGCTGACTACGGGGCAAGTTTAGATGAAAACTATTTGTGGTTCTTTGGCATCAACAACACGTCAGATGCAAACAAGCAGCCGCTTATCACAATGACATTAGACTACACCTAACAGCCTCCAAGGAGGTAAGGTTACAACAAACAAAGGAGGGCTGACATGTGGTCAGAATTTATGAACATGACTATACCTGCCCTCGTAGGCTCAGGCGTCACTTTCACCGGCCTTATACTTTCAAGCAGACTAAAAAGCAAAAAACTAAACATGGAAGTAGACGCTGCACAAGACTTTGTGTGGCTAGATTTAGTCAAGCAAAGTCGTATAGAATACGCTTTACAGCGAAAAGAAAACAACAGGCTGCGGTACATTGTTCATCATTTGCAAGAAGAAATTTCAGACCTTGAACGCAAAAACGCAGACCTAACTCAGCAAATAGTTGATCTAAAATCCCAAACATAGTCAGGAACATAACATGAGCGAGCCAGTACCATTCAACGAAAGAGACGACGAAGACTCTGTAGACGATTTGCTGGCTATGCTAGCAGATGCAGTTACAGACACTGACAGTCCTCAAGATATGGTCCACGAACTAGTCAACAACGTCTTTGAATCTACTGACCAGATCGCTGTGCTAGGTAACTTTGTTTTTATCGGTGAAATTGTCGATGAAGAAGGTTTATCACGTTTGATGGTTGTAACGTCTGACAATTTACCGGAGTGGATTGCTCGTGGCATGATGTCTACGGCTGAAGACTATATTATGGGTGGGCCGTTAGAATGACAGCCGGTAGATACGACATTGACTGTGTGAAAGGTTCTCCGTTATCTAAAACATTAACGATCAAGAATCCAGACAACCAAAACGCTGATTTGAATATTTGGGCTTCCCGTATGCAGTTGCGGAAAACTTCTGCGTCTCCCACGGCAACTTTAGAGCTTACAACTTCTAATGGTAGACTAGAGCATGATGTGGATGCTGCTACAATAAGTATAAGCCTATCGTCCGACGAAACAGATGAGTTGGCTGTGGGTAGTTACGTTTATGATTTGGAGTTATACACAACTGAGGGGTCTCCTACAGTCCTTCGGTTGGTTCAAGGGTTCTTTACGGTGAGTTAAATGTCAGATTACACGGTGAGTATTGTAGAAGCTGAATCCAATACCATTTCGGTTGAAGAGCAAGCGTCTGCTAACGTTACAATTCAAGATATTCTTAACTCGGTTACGGTGTCCGAAACTGACGCTAATAGCGTTACTGTCGTGGCGTCTACGTTTGTTAACTCTGAAGGTTCTGCGTCTAGCCTTTATTATTCGACAGGCGACCCTTCTGATGCTTTGGGGTCTGAAGGTGATTTTTATATTGATACGTCAATTGGTAAACTGTGGGGACCGAGGAGTGAATCTTCTTGGGCGTCTGACCCGTTGCCGCTTATTCCTAAACGACACACTCATACGCAATCGGTTGCTTCTAGCAGTTGGACTATTTCGCATGCTTTGGACGGTTATCCGTCGGTAACTGTTGTTGATTCTGCAGGGACAGTTGTTGTCGGTAAGGTATCATATAATAGTACCAGTAGTGTCACGGTTGACTTTCAAGGGTCTTTTACTGGTTTGGCTTATTTAACTTAATGGAGGAAAAGTGGCCCAAAAATTCTTAACTAATCTTGATTTGAATAAAAATGAGCTGCAGAATGCTAAGGTTCAGAACCTGGCTACGGCTCCTTCAAGTCCTGCTACTGGTCAAATCTACTTTGACACGGTAGATGGTGAGCTTTATGTTTATGACGGTTCTTCGTGGGTTGGCCTGCAGGAGCAGGGTGACATCACGGCTGTTACTGCTGGCACTAACCTTAACGGCGGCGGCACGACAGGTGCTGTCACTGTAAACCTAGATACTACGATCACTGGGCTTACTTCTGTAACGTCAACCGGCTTTACTGGTGCTCTTACGGGTAATGCTGACACGGCTACTGCTCTTGAGACTGCCCGTACCATTGGTGGCGTTTCGTTTGATGGTTCTGCAAACATTGACCTTCCGGGCGTAAACACTTCAGGCACTCAGGACACGAGCGGTAATGCTGCGACGGCCACGGCCCTGGAAACAGCTAGAACGATCGCTGGCACCTCCTTTGACGGAACCGCAAATATCGACATTGACGCAAATAACCTGACAGGGAACACTCTTAACTCTGGCGTTACTGCTTCTTCTCTGACAAGCGTCGGCACGCTTACAGGCTTGACTGTATCCGGTCTTATTACCGCTAACGGTGGCCTAACGATTCAAGCCACGGATACGTTTACGTTTGATAGCGTGGCGTTGACCACGGTCCAGACAAGCGGCGAGTCTTTTGCTGATAACGATACGTCGTTGATGACTTCAGCAGCGATCAACGACTTGGTTGGTTCGAGCGGCGTCACGAGCCTTACTGGTACCGCAGGCGAGGTTGAAGTAGATACTACTACCGGCGATATTACGATTGGGTTGCCGGACAACGTTACTATCTCGGGCAACCTTACGGTAAATGGTGATACTACCACGGTAAACACAGCTACTCTTTCTGTTGAAGACCCGCTGATTGTTCTTGCTAACGGAAACAACGCTACCGACTCGGTAGACATTGGTTTCTACGGCCTGTATGACACTTCTGGTTCGCAGGACCTTTACGCTGGCCTTTTCCGTGACGCTAACGACAGCGGCAAGTTCAAGCTGTTCGCTGATCTCCAGGCTGAGCCTACCACTACGGTTGATACTGGTGGTGCGGGTTACACGGCGGCTACGCTGGTCGTGGGCACGCTGGAAGGTGCTGTCACTGGTAACGTGACTGGTGATGTTACGGGTAACGCTGATACTGCTACGGCTCTTGAGACTGCACGCACGATCAACGGCACGTCGTTCGACGGTACAGCTAACATCGTAGTTACCGCAGCAGCAGACACTCTTACTGAAACTGAACTAAACTCGTCGGTTGTTACTTCGTCGTTGACGGCTGTGGGCACAATCGCTACGGGCGTGTGGCAAGCAACTGATGTTGGAGTTGCCCACGGTGGTACAGGCGCTTCGACCGCTGCCGGTGCAAAAACTAACCTCGGCTTCGTTGGTCGGCACGCTGAAACGATCGGTGATAACGCCGCTACGTCTATTGCTGTCACACATAACTTCGGGACCGATGATGTTGTCGTAGAGGTCTACGATGCTTCCACGAAGGAAACTGTCATTTGTGACGTTGATCGAACAAGCACGAATGCGGTCACGTTGACGTTCTCTACAGCCCCTGACACTGACTCTCTCCGAGTGGTTGTTATTGGCTGATAAGATGTCACGGGGAAATACTCGTGGCGCTACTGCGGGTCCAGACGACAGTTGGGATCAGTAGTTACTCCGCCGTGCAGGCAGGAAATACCCGACAGGGGGCGGAACTGGTTGTAGAACTGGTTCCGCCTCTTGTGTTATAATAGAGTTGTGAGCTTTATGACTGTGATGTGGAAGGGCGGTTGGTGCCGTGGCTAAAAGTTTTAAGACTGGTCTTACTGCTGACGGTACAGTTTCAGCAACGGCTTTAGAAGTTACTGGCGAGTTTACGCTTCCCACTGCTGACGGTTCTTTAGATCAGGTTTTGGTAACGAATGGTTCTGGTACGGTTACGTGGCAGGATCAGTCTGGCGGTGGTGGTGGCACAACTATTCCTGCGGGTACTGTAGTCATGTATGGTGGCGGTACGGCACCTTCGGGTTGGTTGGTGTGTGACGGCTCTGCTGTTTCTCGAACAACCTATTCTAGCTTGTTTACGGCGATCAGTACCCGTTATGGTACGGGTGATGGCTCTACCACGTTTAATCTTCCTGGGACTTCGGCGCTTGTTCCTGTTGGTATTGCTGCGAGCGGTAATGCTGATGGTACTACGGTTAGTGGTTCGTCTACGTTGAACGCTTTGGCTTTGGGGGATCAGTCAGCGGATCATGCTCATACGATTACTTCTAACGCAGGTGATCAGTCTGCTGACCACTCTCATACGATTACTGTAGCTAACGCTAACGCCAACCATTCGCATACGATCACGGTTGCTAACGCTAACGCTAACCACTCGCATACGATTACGGTTGCTAACGCTAATGCTAATCATAGCCATTCTTGGTCGAAGAACTTTAACACGACAAACCAGAACGCTTCTCATACGCACGGTTATTTTAAGACTAACAACAGCAACGTTGATGCCAACACAAATAACCAGAATGCTTCGCACTCTCACAACTTCAACTCTGGTACTGTGAACACGAACGCTGCGAACGCTGGCCACTCCCACAACGCTAACTCAGCCGCTGCTAACGCTGGACACTCTCACGATGCTAACTCAGCCGCCGCTAACGCCAATCATAGCCATAACGCCAGCTCAGGCAACAATTCCGCTAACCATAACCATACGATTACGTCAAACGCTGGTAACCAGTCTGCCAACCACAATCACGCATTGACATCTTCAACAGTTTCAACTACTATAAACGTAGAACCGTTCCTGTTTATTATTAAGACCTGATGGAGAAAAATTGTAATGCCGTTTTCAGAACACCCTGAACATCTGGGCGGGGTAGGTTACTTCAACAAGCTACCCGCTAGAACTGTTACACAAGACGGATCAACGTGGACCATTGACAATACAAAAGGACTTTTTGCATTTACGCAGCTAGTTCCAGACATTCCTGTAGAAGCAGCAGTCGATGGTGACGGGCAAGCTATTGAGCGTTGCGACGCTGGCCGTAATCAGCACGGGCCGATTGCGTTTCACACTTGGGACGAAACTGCTCAAGAGTGCAGTTGCGGTGCAGACACTGCGGCTGATCCTTTGACTGGTAATCATTTCATCCTTTTCCACGAAATTACTTTTGTTGGTTCTGTGTTTGGTAGTGCTGCTATTGGCGGTCAGGTTATTTATCTTGAGTCTTCAGATGCTGACGCTGAGGTACTTACGGTTGCTAATCGCCACTCTGCCTCGGCACGTACTATTCAAGAGCTGCTTCGGTTGATGATGGAGTGGGAGATTGCTGGCACCGATTTTGGTTCTACGGAAGCCATGGTTGGTGTTGCTACGGAAATGCTGTCAGGTCTAAACATGCCGGATGATGTTAGAGACTGGATTTGGACGAACGTTCCTCCCAACAAGGTGCAGAAGTATCTAGAAGGGCGTGAGGATGCTCAGGTTGCTGACCCGCCACCTGACATCACCGGAACAATTGTTGAAGATTGGCTTGTGCCTCTCATTACTGAATCGCCACAGATTGGCTTCATGCCAACGGGGAGTGGATCGTGAATATAGAGTTTCCGTTAGGAAAGTGGTCAGGCATCGGGATTTACGACGATGTTGTAGACAAGGCCGCATGTCAGAACATTATTGATCTAGTTGAACGTCATTGGAACCGGCTAGAAGAAATGCAAGTTCTGAACCCCGGTAAAATGGTCGGTGGTGTGGACCAATCTATCAAAAACTCAACCGACATGAACATCTCTGCCGCCATGGGAGACGAACTGTACTCCATGGGTGGAGGCTGGTCCGAGCAAGACATTCACGCCGGACTAGTAAAGTGCGTTAACCACTACGTCAACCAGTACCCTGGGCTAAGCCAGCAGTGCTTCCCCCTGCAAGACATGGGTTACCAGTTCCAAAAGTACGATGTTGGCTACGGCAAGTACGACGAACATATCGACGGTGGACCTTTCGGCAGTTCATTTGACAGAATGCTGGCTGTCATTGTTTACCTTAACGACGTTGACGAAGGTGGAGAAACTACCTTCACCCGTCAGGAGCTTTCCGTTAAGCCCGTAGCAGGCAGAGTGCTTATTTTCCCGTGCCACTGGCTGTACCCGCACCGTGGTGAGATTTCGTTTGATAAAGACAAGTACATTATTACTACGTTTATTATGCAGGAAGACATGAATCATTTGATTCAGCGTCCTGATGAGATGCAAGGTCATTTCCACGATCATTTCAATGAAGAGGACCTTCCTAACTATCACGGTCCTGATCACGACCACGATCACGTTCATGAGTGAAAAAGATTTTAAGTTTCTACAATGGGCAGATCAGGGAGCCAAGCTTTTCTCTACCTGTTCTAAAAGCCAGTACATGGCTATCATTGTTGACTCTGAAGGTTTTGTTCTTGGTGTAGGCTACAACGGTTCTCCTCGTGGCGCTGCTCACTGCAACGAAGGTGCATGTCCTCGTGCTCTTGCAGGAAGCGATCATAAGTCATCTGACTACAGTGACTGCATCGCTGTTCACGCTGAAGCTAATGCGTTGCTCCACAGCGACTTTAACGCCCGTGCCCGCATGGGCGGTGTTGCGATGTATGTTAACGGTGAGCCTTGCCTTGAGTGCGCTAAGCTTATTGCGAACAGCGGCGTCAGGATTGTGTATGGTATTAGAGAAAACCGTCCGGCGCTTTCTAAGGTAGAGGAAGTGTTTGTTGCGTCTAGCATTGATTTGATTCTGTATGATAGGGATGAAGTTATGCCGGTACCGAAGCCTGAGATGAAGTATGCTGATTCTCATTCGTTTACTCGGTGGAAAGAATGGTCTAGGCCGGGTAAAAGTTGACTTGCCTAGTAAGAGGCTAAGTGATAGGATATAAACATGCGAAGAAATGAAGAACCATCAAAAAGAGTAGTACTGGCTGAAGGGTACGCTGTACCTGTAGACGAGAAACAGTTTGAAAACATTATTTCAACATCTGCTAAGCCTGTGCTCGTAGACTTTTGGGCTGACTGGTGCGGCCCTTGCAAAGCGCAAGCACCCGTGCTTGACGAGTTTGCTGCAAAGTATGCAGACGAAATGCAAGTCATCAAAGTTGAGGCTGACCAAGCTCCTCTACTCATGGAGCGCTTTAACATCTCCAGCATTCCCACGCTGATGGTGTTTATTGACGGTAAAGCAGATCACAGTATGGTAGGTGCACGCCCACTAGACTTGCTAGAAAAAGAACTCGGCTCATACATCGACATTGAGACCAAGGAAGCCTAATGCCTGACTTGTGGGATGATATTCCAACAGAAATGCTTGGAGATCGTCCCCCGGTTGAGCACTTGTCTAAACAAGTAAAGCCTCCGGCTGAGGTAACAAAAAAAGAGCGAGGCCAGAATGTGGAAAAGAATCTGCGGAAAGTTTTTGGATCACCCGAAGTCAAATAACATGACGTATGGTGACCATCTGATGTTTGCTGGTGGCCTTGCTGTAGAATTTGTTGTCATTGGTTTCATGTTGCTAATCCATGCCGTGTTTCCGTTCTGGTTTAAGAACGATGCCTCAGAATTTGCTGAATACGCTAACGAGGTATTGAACGAGCACTAATACTGTGCTATAATGCTGCTTACTGCATGGGAGTGTAGCCAAGCGGTAAGGCAGCGGACTTTTAATCCGAAGAGCGTGGGTTCGATCCCCACCACTCCCACTACTATGAGTACTACAGCGATGACATTAGCGGTCTCTATGGCCGAACAATCTAGCCACGCCAAGTGGAAGCTTGGTTCTGTCGTTTGGCGTGGTGGTTCTGTTTTAGGTAAGGGTTTTAACCGTTATAGGAATAACCCTTCTGTTGTAGAGCACGAGAAGTACTTTCATTGTTCAGTTCACGCAGAGGTTGACGCTATCCGCAACGCTGGTGATACTGAAGGTGCTAAGTTGTTTGTTGCCCGTATTACTCGGGGCGGCAATTTGGCGCTTGCTAAGCCTTGTTCCCGGTGCATGGAAGTCATTAGGGAACATGGAATCAAGAAGGTTTACTATACTGATGAGAACGGTGAGTGGACTTTCTTTAGAGTCTGGCCTTGACACACTGCGCCGAGGCTAGTATACTACCCACAAGTCAACGACAAACAAAGGAGATTATGTTGATTACGAAGAAGGCAATTATTGCGGCTGCGACTGAGGTTGCTGAGCGTGCCCCCACGGCCCGTAACCGTTCCTCAAAGATGGTGACGTACCGTCATCCTCGTGGCCTAATCGGCAATGCCCTGCACACTGCAGGTCTTTCGCCTCGTGAGATTCGTTCGCTTCAGGGCAACCGGAAGTATGATCGTTTCCTGAACCCTGCGGCTACCGCTTGGGTTCGTGAGGCTAACAGCCGTGCCAACAAGGGCATGGCTTGGGGTGAGGTAGTTTCTACTACCCGATGACCCTAGCGTCACTTCGGTGACGTAACATATAAGGAGGGGAAGGGCTATCCGTTGAAATTCTAGCGGGTAGCCCTTACCCATCTTGGAGAGGTGCCAGAGCGGACGAATGGGTCGGTCTTGAAAACCGTTGAGGTGCAAGCCTCCGTGGGTTCGAATCCCACCCTCTCCGCCAATAACAGAAAGGTAAGATGATGAATGATTTGTCCCCACTTGAGGATGATCCCCGGCCCGATGAGCTACGTAGTGTGAAAAGCCTCGTGGTGTTGAATACGGGCGATGGCCGTGGCAAGTCGTCGTCTGCTTTCGGAATTATGCTTCGTGCCAAGGCTAGAGATTGGCCTGTGGCTGTTGTGCAGTTCTTGAAGAGTCCTGATTGGGTTACTGGTGAGCAGAAGATGGCTGAACCTTTGGGCGTTGATTTCTGGTCGCTTGGTGACGGTTTCACTTGGGATAGTGAAGATTTGTCGCAGTCTGAGGCTGAAGCCCAGGAAGCTTGGCGTCATGGCAAGGCTCTTATTGAGAGCGGCGATTATCGCCTTATTGTGTTTGATGAGATCACCTACCCTATCAACTGGGGATGGATTGACGCTGAGGAGGTTCGTACAGCCATTGAGAGCCGCCCTGAGGGCACCTCGCTTGTTCTGACGGGCCGTGACGCCCCTGAGTGGCTTGTAGAGGTCTCTGACACTGTGACGGTCATGGAGAACCGTAAGCACGCTTATGAGCGTGGTATTGCCGCTAAGAAAGGTATTGACTACTAACCACGTGCCCTCGTAGCTCAATTGGATAGAGTATCGGGTTTCTACCCCGCCGGTTGCAGGTTCGAGTCCTGCCGAGGGTGCCATGCCTCTGTAGCTCAGTTGGTAGAGCAGCTGTCTTGTAAACAGCAGGTCGCAGGTTCGATCCCTGTCGGAGGCTCCAAGTTTGACTCCCACGTTGTAAATGGGTATAATAAGTGTAGAGGATGCCGTTTGGGTCCTTGTAAACATATAAACATAACTTTGCTTTTAGGAGGTTATTATGGGCACAGAATTAAGTGTCTTGCACCGGCTTCGGCCATTTAGTATCGGATTTGATTCTTTGTTTGATCATTTGGAATCAGTCCTTCAGTATGAGGAGTCATATAAGTCTTGGCCCCCGTACAATATTGTAAAGACAGACGATACGCATTTTGTTGTTGAGATTGCGGTCGCTGGCTTTTCAAAGGAAGATGTTAGCGTTGTGGTAGACGACGGTAAGTTGATTGTGTCTACTGAGAGCGATACTCGTGATGATCGCAAGATCGTTCATCGTGGTATTGCAAGGCGGCATTTCAAGAAGGCATTTACACTTGCAGACAACGTGGAAGTTGTTTCTGCTTCAATGGCTGATGGTCTGTTGAGCATTACTGTGGAGAAGGTTATTCCTGAGTCTCAGCAGCCTCTGGAGATTGAGATAGTGTAATGACGACCTCGGACTCGTATACGCCTCACGGGGTTCTTCGCACGCTGTCGATGGCGGAAGAAGTTCTGCGTAGCCAGAATCATGCTTTTGATGCTAATATTATGGCGTCAGCGTATGAAACTATTGTAGCGTTGCTGAATCATGGCGACGCTATGGCTCAGGCTGCACGCTGGAGCGAAGACCCTGTTATTAACGACGCTGTAGAAGGTTATGTTGATTACCGGAATCGTGGGGTTTCCCGTGAGGAAGGTGGGTCTGAAGAAGCTCCGTGGGCGTATACGAAGTCTGATGACCCTAGCAGCCCTAATCATTACTATTATCATGGTGATTTTTGGCGAGATGATGCAAGAGATATACAATGAAAGCGTTCCGTAGGTTAAGACATTGGGTACGGTACGGTAAACCAACTTACGAGATATACATTTATGGAAGAAAGCGAGAACTACCTGATGACCGAAACCGAGATTACGAAGACTCAAATAGAAGCGATGATTCAGCAAATTGAATCAATGTTGAAAGATGTTTCCCACAAGAACATTGTGGAGGCATCAGAAGTCCAAGATGGGCTTCTTGACCTGCTGAATATGGCTAATTCGCTGGAAGGGGAAGAGCAGTGACATATGAGACGATTCTTAAAGTATTGCTATCGTTGGCAATTTTACACGCCTGCGCTAGCGTTGTGTATTGCTGTCATCCCCGGTGGGGCGCTGTTGCAAGCGGCTTTGACAAACGTTCTGGTGGCAGCTTTTTTCTATCACGCAGACACAAAGGTGTTCAAACACAACAGTCAGATGAATAAGCGTGTGATCGCTAATCATGAGTTTATTCCGTATAGTTTCGTGACAACAGCTAAAAACAAGCTGAAGTTTTGGAAGTGAGGTTACTACCAGATGACCGAAAGCGCTTATAAGCAATTCGACCAGCAGCTACATGACACCTATGATGTAGAGGGCCGGGAGATCGTTAAACACTACATCCACGCTACTTACCCCCACCTGAAAGCAGTAGACAACCCTGACCAGTATGCGGTAGACTTATGTATCTACCGGGAAGATACGCTGGTAGGGTACGCTGAGGTAGAGGTTAGGACTAACTGGAAGTCAGAAGCTTTCCCTTTCAGGACGCTGCATGTGCCTGAAAGAAAGACAAAACTCCTCAACAATACTTTACCTACACTATTCTTTTCTATTAACGAACACATGACACACATGTTTTACTGTAAAGCACAGACCGTACTAGACTCACCTCTCGTCAACGTGCCTAACAAATACGTGTCAAACAACGAACATTTCTACGACGTACCAGTCAAAAACCTACACAAAACACCCACAAACTGGGTACAAGGGTGGGGCGGAGATGCCTAACAAACAACAAACCGGCACTGCAATGGTCACCGAAAAGACCCCTGCAAGAGCTAAAAGAGACAACAAAAAGTATCGAACACAAGAAGAACAGTGGGCTTCCCGATCCGGGCCAATCACCATAACCTACATGTGTATCTGCCCACGCCCTGAATGCAAAGCAGAAACCCACAATGAGTAATGACCAGTACTGCTGCGTAAGTAGATGCAACAACTCAGCACAATACCACGTTCAATTCACCGATGACGTTGACAAACAAACATACATATCTCGTTCATACCCGTACTGTAGTGAACACACCCAAATCGGTTGGTATGTGCCACCCAAAAGCAAGAAAGAAAAAGGCAAATGGGTAGGCGGCTGGGTGCCCAAACGCATCTACAGCATTCACGACAACTACGGCGATAGCTTAAACGTGAAGGCAGTACGAGCAGCTACCAGACGTTTCTAAATAGTAACCAACAAACCCCAAAAACAGTAAGGAGTTAACCCCAAAATGGCAACAATTCGAAAGTATCTACAGGAAGCAAAAGCCGTCTGGATCATGCTCGCAAGCATCCGATACGGCATAAACCTCAAGCCCGAAACCGACAAAAACGAACTCCCTAATGACTAAAACCGCAATTTTCGTTACAGTAATCTGGGCAGCCGGATACGCTGCCATACGAAAACTCACCCAAATAGTTACCGAAGCAGAACCCGGAACACACCCCCAATAGACGGCGGCTAACCCTGCCACGATCACAAAAGGAGCAAACCCATGCATGAACCACACGAACTACCCTTCGAATACGAACACGATAACCCCATAGTAACCATCAGCCTAAGCCGGGAACAGATGGAAAAGTTTGCTAAAACCGAACTCAAAAGGAACAGTCCAGACTCCGCCACCTACCGCTGGCTACTCACCGAAGCCACCCCAGAAGACCGAGAAAAGGTCGAAAAACTCGTACAAGACGAGATATGGACCCTCCTCACCGAAGGACTACACGACTTAGACGACCTCCTCTGCGGACTCTACGAAGCCTACGTCCAAGCCCACCTAGCCTCAAAAAAGTAAAAGAAACTACCCCCAATGATCTACGAATTCACTGCCGAAGACAACTACTGGTACATAGATACCGACCGCAAATACGTCAAAATTACAGACAAAAACGACGGAACGGTCATCAAAGAAACCGACCAGCTAAGCCTGCTAATCCAGATTAAGGAAGACAGAATAGCTGCCTACGATGACACACCCTACCCGATCAGCATCTCAGCCCCCATCGCAGACAACCACTTCTTCCTAGAAGACCTCAGCCACCGACCCGATTCGGACCACTCCATCATCTGGGCAGAAGACTACCGAGCCATCTGCCTCTTCTTCGACGGATTCACCCAACTTGTCCGAGCCTACTCATCACCCCCAACAAACGACCGCTAATCCTGCCACGTTACCAAAAGCACCCAAACACCCATATAGCACTATACAGAAACACTCACTATGGACCCTGTAGTAAAAGCATACACACTCGTTCTAGGAGTAATACTCCTCATGATGTTCATAGACCTGTTCCTACGAGACCAATAACACATGTCATACCTCATACCACTCCTCATCACCTGCACCCTCATGACAGCAATATACCTATGGTAGACCTCCTCATCCCCCTCGCCTTCGGTGGAGGATTCACCCTCCTCTGCTTCTACTGGGACCGAACCGAACAACAATATCAGGCACGCAAACGCCAAAAGAAACGAAACAAACACTAACCACCCACCCCTTGACACCACCCCCAAACATGCAATAAAATAACACACATAAGGGAGCCTACTAGTAGCTACACTACCCGTAAACACTAGAAAAGGCAAAACCCAATGAACAGAC
>Ga0208644_1000025_pt1 | contig 84326 bp, 144 predicted proteins | sample VirMetDEL_Nov_18_FD_184517 | JGI IMG/M metagenome (GOLD analysis project Ga0208644, IMG submission 184517) | Aqueous microbial communities from the Delaware River and Bay under freshwater to marine salinity gradient to study organic matter... | ecosystem: Environmental > Aquatic > Marine >...
CCTGATCTGCCAGACGTGAGGCCAGGGCCGGCCCCATCAGCGCCAGGTAAGCCTGCGTCATCGGGTCGGTGATGTAGGCCGAGAGGGAGGCACCGCCTGAGGAGAAGCCGTTGAGCAGATAATGCAGCTCGGTCAGCTGCCGGCTCTGGTTGGCCTGGGCCTCCAGCAACTTCAGGAGGAGCGCGTTGGTGCCCTTGAGCTCCTGCAGCAGAAGGCGACTGCTTTCAAAGAGGGTCAGATTCTCGGAAATCGGCTGGGGTGAGGTCATGGAAGATCGTGCCGTTGAAGTAGCGAACGAGCTGCAGCGCGGCCTGTTGCACTGGTGGCAGCTGTCTCCAGGCGCGATTGATCTCCTCGTAGGGGTAATCGGCGATCACGTCGCGGACGTCGCTCTTGGTCGACGCCCGCAGTAGGGCATCAAGGATGGCCGGATCGGGAGGGGACGGCAAGGATGGCAGCCTGAGGCTTGGAGTCAATGTACCGATAGTTGCGCAGCGTGCCACCTCTTACAAGGGAAGAGAGAGCGGCGCGATGCTCCTCATCGGTGTACCCATGGGCGGGGGCGAGCAGGTAGACCTCGCCATCGATGGTGTCGACCAGTGGCATGAGCCGGCGTAGTTGCTGGGCGTAGAGATGGGCGAGTTTGGCGACGGGCATGACAGTCGAGGAATCGGGCTAGCGTGAAACAAAACGTGAGAGACGCGATGCACCCGCACCAGTTGGAGCGAGACAGTGATCGCGGCTTTGAGCCGACGGTGGACGAACACCTGCGCTTGGGTCGCTTTATCGCGGCGCTGGATCAGGCCAGCGAGTCGGAGCTCAGGCAGATCGCCAAGATGATGGCGCAGCAGGTGCTGATGACCTACCCGGCGGCCATGCGCTGGCTAGCTAAAGAGGCTGCGCGGAATCTAGGGGGAGGTGCGTGGAGGGAGGAAGCGTCGGAGCGTCTACTGGAGGCACTGCAATCGCCAGCGAATGAGGGGCGATCGTACGAATAAACGACGGTGATGTGAGGATATGCACAAACTGCATAAAACCACCGTCCACGTGTAGCGCAGAGCACCACTTGGACGCAAAAGCAGCGCCAGATCGAGCCTCTAGCGCTGCTGCAGGTTGCGGCATTGTGCTGCAACGACGCATGTTTGGTGGTGATTTACCAACCAGCGGCCGGCATAGCCTCCAGATCAGGGGCCGTAGCGACCTCGTGATCGGCGCCCATCGGGTCCCGGTGCGTGGGTGGCAGACCCTCGGGGCGAGCGGTGGCGGGCTTGCCGGAGAACGGATCAGCGCCGACATAGAGGGCGGGCAGCCAGATCGATTCCGCCACTTCGGCCCAGCGCTTCTCGTCCGCCTTGGTCGGCGCCTTAAGGGTGGGCGTCAGGTGCCAGTTGGTGTTGAGCCCTTCGCCGGCGCGCTTGATCGTGGCGTAGAAGTTGAACATGCCCGAGGGCAGCGGCTGCTTGTAGTCCTCCATGTCGAGCACGGTCTCGAGCTGCTCGCGCAGTTTCTTCTGGTTGATCGTGAAGACCATGAACTCATCGCTCTCCTTGACCAGGGCGCAGAAGGAGAGGAAATACTGGGGCTTGTCCTTCTCGCCGGTGCCCTTGGTGCGGCCCTCGTAGGTCAGGCCGATGTCCTCGAGGTAGCCCTCAGGGAACTTGGGGAAGCGGCGCGGCTTGCCTTCGGCGGTGAAATACTGCCAGCCGGCAATCACGTGGCCGCTGTCGTGGGTGCCGCAGAGGCGGAAGGTGACGGACTCGCCGTCTTTGATGCGCTTGGTCTCGAAGTAGCGGTTCTTGCGGTCGTGGCCGGTGGATTCGGGGGCGGCGGTAGCGGCGCGGTAGTCAGTCGGGAAGAAGCTCATGATCAGGCGAGGGAAGTGGGTTACCAGATGGCAGGCATGTCCGGGCAGCTGAGCCCGTCGGGTTCGGTGAAGTCCTCGTGCGCGTAGCCGACGGCGGTGCTGCCGGCAGCGGGGCCGCTGGAAGCCCCTCCGCCTTTGCTGTTGCCGTGGACGCGCAGGACGCGCACCTTGACTTCGCAGTAGGGGCTGCCTTCGCGGTTGGTGCGCTGCTCGAGCGTGCCGTTGATGGAGACCAGGGCCCCCTTGCCGGCTTTCTCGAGGCGGTCCTTGGCGGCACCGTAGCCGCGCAGCTTAAACCAGTCGGTGTGCTCTTTGTCCGCGACGTAGCGGTTGACGGCCAAGGTGCGGGTAGCGGACTTGCCGGACTCGCTGGACTTGGCTTCGTTGGTGAGGCGGCCGACGAGGGTGACCTCGTTGACGTACTGGTCGCGGGTGGCATCGCACAGCACAAAGGCGGCGAGTTGAGGGACGTTGTTGTCGTCATCGAGAGTCAACGACCCCGATGCGAGGAGAACATCCCCGGGCTGTTTGACGGCGAAGGCCTTGGCGACAGCGGAGTTAGCGGTGCAGCGGAGTAGGACATTGACCGGGTCGCGGCCAACGGTGGCGGCGAAGGCTTCGAGAGCTTCGCGTCCATCTACTTGTGCACCAACAGGCGCTGCCGCCAGGGCCACAACGAGCGTTGCGGTACTCACAAGTGCGTGCTGGGGCGCACGTCACGCTAGCCACGTCGTGCGGCTTGGAAACCGGAAGAAAAGGTTGGGATCTTGCGGGCCCCGATCTAGGGATTGGCGGCAAAGTCCTGCACCCACTGCGGCAGGGGCGGCACCGGCTGGGCGGTCTGCGGCATCACCAGGATCATCACGTCAAGTCCCTCACCATGCAGGCGCAGGGGTCCGCCATCGAAGGCGCTGAGGACCAGCGATTCGCAGAGGTGCCCGGCGGACTTAATCGCCTTCTCGAGGTAGAGCGTGTCGTAGCGCCCGGCGGTGCTGCTGAGGGCGGGGGTGGCGGACCAGCGCTGGATGCAGGCGGACACGGCGCGATCGAGCGGCGGGAAGGGGGCGGTGGCGTAGCTGATCGGGAACCGTTTGACCTCCGAGCTGGTGGTCTTGCGGTAGGTCGTGACCGCTGCGGTGTCCCCGTCAATGCGCACGTCCCGCTCAGCACTCTTGATGCCCGCGCAGGCACGCAGTAAATCAGGGGAGGCGAGGATGTCGCAGGCTTGATCGCCGCGTCCTTTGGCGTCGTAGCCGAGCATCGACACCTTGCCGCCATCGCTGGCAGCCACCAGCACCCCCTGCAGATGGGGCTGCAGGTGCACGCTCTGGTAGGGGGCATAAGGGCCAGTGAAGGCGCCAGCTAGGGCGAGCAGGGCGGAGTTGAACTGCAGCATGTGCACTAGGCCGAGGTCACAAGCAGCGCCGTGCCGCTGAGATGGGCGGTCTGGGGAATCCAGCGCCAGGTGTAGTGGAGATTGTTCTTGCGCATCAGCGCATTGGCAGGCTCGAGCTCATCGAGGGCGAGCATCGGCTGCCAGGCGGGATCGATGGGTTCACCGGTGGCGGTGTCGACCATCTGCGCACGGCGGTGCGTCATACCAGGATGGCGTGGCCCCTCAAGCTAGGGAGCGCAGAAGGTGAAGAGTTTTTGCTGATCGCCTGAGCTGAATAGACTGGAGGCGATGCACCAGGGGCCATGGATGCGCATGAAATGGACCTGCTGGATCGCGCCTATCTGCGGCGATCGGAGCTGCTGAGTCAGGCGGACGTGCGCTGGGTGCGGATGGTGATCGAGCCGCGCGGTGTGCTGCTGACAATTGGCGAACGCGATGGCGGCGAGCGCAGCGAGCACCTGAGCCGCGCCCCTGGCAGGGAATAGCGATGCCGACCTGGCTGTGGCGATCGATCGTCGGTGTCTCTGGGACAATCGCCCTACTGGCGGTGCTGCAATGGGGGAGTTGCACCTACTACGTGATGCCCAAGATCTGGCCCTGGTATGCGCGCTATCGCGGGACGGATGTCGGGAAAGAGGTGCAAATGCCTCAGATTGGATGCGAGGATGCCAGTGGTCGATCCGTGGCGTCGTTGATGGCGTTGCTGACGACGCTGATATCGCTTAGCCGGCAAGCACGTGATGACTAAATCTGAGGGCTCGGGTATAGCAGTGGTGACAGCGGACTTGAGCGGCCATGAGCCCGTGGCCTGCCATACGCAAGACGGCCTGACGATTTGCTACTACGACGTCGAGGGGCAGGCGTACCTGGACTTCAACTGGCAGAACGGCAGCGAGTGGGACGTGCTGGCCAATGAAGAGACGCTGCGCCAGGTGTCGTGTGACCTGATGCAGCGTCTGACGGGGCGTGCCTACGTCGCAGCGGATGAATGGGACGTCTTGCTGGCGGGCGACGAGTCAGGCGAGGCCAGCGCGTTGTAAGTAGGGCTCCAGCAGCGCGAGCCATTGCTGGGCACTCCAACAGCGGCCACTGCGGCGATTCAGGGTGCGAGTGGGTGAGCTGATGCCCAGCCGGAGCCCGGCGGCTTCATGAGGCAGGATGGCGCCGAACGCCAACAGCTCGCTGCGCCGTAGCTGCAGCTCAGCGGCTCCAGCGGGAGGTGTCACAGGGGTAGCGGAAGCGGCCGCCATGGCTGTAGCGGATGTGGAAGGGGATGGCATTGTCGCGGCAGGTAGTGATGATGTCGCGCAGTGTCTGCCCGTCGCGCAGTTCGAAGCTGGCGTCGGCGATGGGGTGATCGGGGTAGTGGATTTGCATGGCAATCAGGAGTCAGCGAGCAGTTGCTCGACTTCGTGGCGCAACCAGTCGGCGGTTTCACCGGGATCGAGGTCGAGGCCCTGAGCGCCGCGCTGTTCGATGTGATCGGCGATCAGGGAGAGGATGGCCGCCAGCTGGTCCGTACTGGGAGCTCGATAGGAGAGCTGCGGCTGGAGGGCTAGCTCCCGCCAGAGGGGGCTGGTCATGGGCTGCCCTCCAGCTCAGTCGCGACAACAATGGCGCTACGGCGCTCGGAACCGCAACTCGGGCAGAAGTTGAAACGATGGCGGGTGCCCTTCAGGTGGGGCATTCGATACGTGCCTTCTGTATCTACGAACCAGTTCGCAGAATCTGCCCAGCTTTCCCAGGCTTCGCAGCAGGGAGGTGTAGTTTGCTCAGTCATTAGAGCCCTCCAGCTCGGCGGCGATGGCTTGAATCTCTTCTAGGTCTTGATTAAACTTGACATAATGTCCGCAGTTGTCGCAATGAAGATCACCAAAGATGGCGTCATTTAGATCAAGGGCTTTGTAGTGACCTTTGCCGCATCGGACGCATGTTGCGCCTGTATTGTTAGTCATTGGCACCCTCCAGCTCGGCGGCGATGGCGAGGAGCGCAGCACGGATAGAGGGCACTGGCTCGCTTGGCCAGATCTTGGATCCTCCAGGTGTTGTCTCGTATTCCGGCACCACCTGATCCGCAGCAGCACGCAGGGCGGCGGCGATGCTGGGGCAATCACGCAAGTCAGGCACAGCACGGAACGCATCCAGCACCGCCTGGGCGGACTTGGTCAGCGTTTCTTCCGCCAAGCTCAGTGGCTTAGGACGCATGATTTGCCTCAGTGCATCACCAGAGGGCGAAACAATGAGCTCGTGAGTATACAAAGCGTTTGAGTCCAGCCACTTAGCGTCTTGTTTAAGCTGCTGATCAGCTCCCCAGCGGGCTGCTTGGGTGGCGATGTAACCAGCGATGCCAAGCTCGTCATCTTCTGGGCTGTCCTCCAGCCACTGCTGCACCAGCTCCGGTGGTGGGGTGATCGGGCGGTTAGTTGTCATCAGTTTTCTCCAAGTTGGAAGCTGTCAGCTCTGCCCACGCCAACAGGTCACGCACGCGGACCAGTTGCTCGCCGGCGGTGGTGTGTGTTACGCGCCAATGGCAATCGGCGGTGTCCTTGAGGGCTGCGTGAATGACGGCACGCACCAATTGAGCGCGTACCTGATTGAAGCTATGCCAGTCGTTTTCAGTCATGGGTTGTATCGGTAGGGAGAGATGAGCGGCGAACCGTCAGGAGATAGTCCGCAGTGCGCTGCCGATCGGCAGGCGGAATGATGTGGCAGTGGGTGATCTGCGCGCAGCAGAGCAGGCGTTCGCGCTCGGTAATGAGAGCAGCAAACCGCCGCAGCTTGTCCATCTGCTCGCGCTCCAGCTCGCTCCAGCCCGCAGAGATGTCGTCGGCCGAGTGATCTGGGTCCACCAGGGACCAGCAGGTGGGCAGGCACAGCCCGGCGGTGAGGGCGGCTTCGAGGATTTGGCGATCAGTCATGGCCCCAGCGCGAGAGGATCAGGCGGGAAGCGATCAGGAAGTCCTGCAGATCGATGTGCGCCTTGGAGAAGACAAGGGAGGCGTGCTGATGGAACACTTCCTCGAGCTGCGTATCGGTCGGCGCGGAGGGCGCCGGGGTAGTGGATGGGTCAGTCATTGAGGTAAAGAACACCAAGAGCGATGGCCCAGACGACCATCAGGGCGGCGAGGGTGATGTCAGGGCGCACGATGAGACGGAAGTGAGCGGGCGAACCGGCCGCTGGTGCGAGTAGCCGCTGAACAGTCCGGCGCTGCGGCGTGCCTGAATGGCTCGACCGGCCTCAGAGCCCTTCGGCTGGGTGCCGTGGACGAGGTGGGCGAAGTGCTGCGGCGTCGCGCTGTAAGCTAGGGCGTCGCTGAAGTCGACCGGCAGGCCCAGAGCGTAGGCCTCCTCTTGCGTATTGACCACGCGTGCCGTGCGAGGAAAACGGCCGTCCGTCAGGAGATGGTCATAACGTCCGCCCCAGCTGGCAGTGAGGCGCAGGTTCTCCGGCAGAGGCAGTGGTTGTTGCCCCTGCAGCCACAGCGGCAGGTTTTTGCTGTAGAGGTAGAAGAGCAGTTGCGGGTGGCGCCGGGCCGTGGCGATCAGAGCGTCGCGCAGGGCGATGGTCGGACAGTCGCCGGCGGTGAACCAGCGGACGCGCTCGGTGTAGGCACGGACCTGGGCGCGCAGGGAGAGATCGAGCAGGTCGGCGATGGCGGTGCTACCGAGGGGGCGGATCAAATCCCAGTTGTGCCAGCGCGCTTGGCGCACGGACGGACGGACCTCCTCGCTGGCGGCGCTACAGCGAAACAGGGTGTGCGGTCCGTCCTGCAGGCGACCGGTGCGTGGGTTCACCAAGGCCAGGCACTGGCGAGCGCCGGGGCAGGTGTGCCCAGCCGGCAGGGCAAAGGTCATGGTGCTGGAGGGCAATTTGGCGTTGCCGTGGCCAAATTTGAGTAGCCGTTGCTGTGCAGGCATCAGCGGCTCTCGATACTTTTGTTGGTGATGGTGCGCAGCTGCTCGAGCTGGAACTCACCGATGGCATTGGCGCGGGCCAAGCCGGCCTCGAGTTGGTTGATACCCAGGCGCAGTGCAACCTCGGTGTTGTCATCGAGGTCGGGTGACGCTTCCTCTTGGTAGTAGGCCAGGAGCCCGAGCAGCTCGTAGTAGAGGATTTCGGCCTGCAGAGCGCAGCGCTCTAGCTGCTCGAGCACGTGCTGGGGCATCGTGAGCGTGAGACGACGGGGGCGACGGAAATCAGGGTTCGGAGAAAGGATTGCGCACACGGCGATTAGAAGTAAGGCACGCAAAAAGCCGCCCCATGCGTGATGGGACGGCGGGAGGGGACGGGCACTGACGGGCGATTGCGCCTTGCTGCGCCCGAGCTAGAAGAAGACGCGCATTAAGGGCGGCGGTTCCGGCGTGCTGCGCTGGTGGGTAATGGCTTGCTCGAGTACAGCGGTAAGGCGGTCAATCTGAGGGCGGTCGGATGGGCGCTCATAGCTGTAGGCCAAAAGCGCATCACGCAGCAGGGTCAGGTCGCTAAGTTCCGCTGCAACGAGATGGTCGATTCTGAGCATTGGAAAGGAAGGGTGAGGAGCGTGTCGAGCTGATGGTCAATCCAGTGCTCGACACGGGTTCGCTGGGAGCCATGCGAGAGGCAGAGGATGGATCCATCAGGCAGGAGGATGTCGATGCGTTGATTGGAGAGCAGATCAAGTTGCACGACTTAGATGGCGTAGAGATTGCATTCAGAGGCGAATGCAGGATCGAGTTCAGCCTCGGGAAACCCTAGGCGGCAAGACTCGCTCCAGTGCTGGCATTTGTGGCAATGCTGAAGAGCGCGATCGGTGTTGACATAGATGAGGTCGCGATAGGTGCGCCCCAGGCGGATGTCTGCAATCGCACCGCGCGAGACGTTGTAGCGGGATGCGAGTTGTCCGTAGCTGTCTTTGGAAGCGCGGATGGCAGCAATCTCCTTGGGGGAGAAGCGGCGGCGGCGATGCTCGGTGTATCGGGGTAGGTCAATGCGGATGGCCTGGTGTGTATTGCCGCGGCGTACATCGCTAACGGCCTGCTTGCTGACGCCGAGCCTGGTGGCCAGACGGGTGTTGCTATCGGCGGAGGTGAGAATGAGCACGACCTGCTCCTCGCCGAGAAGGTCCTTGGTGAGCATGGATCAGTAGAAGGCGCGCTGACGGATTGGATAGCCCTGCTGCTCGAGTTGCTGGATTTCGCGCCGGCAGAGGTAGCGGAGGGCGAAGGCCGCGGGCAGCAGAGAGGTGGCAAGCAGCGCGTGCCGTTGGGCCAAACCGTGAACGACGGTGGAGACGCGCATCAGGCGATCGAGGCGTGTCTTGGCTCGCAGCAGGGGGTAGAGGCGAAGCATGGCGTCAGGGTCCAGTGTCAAGTCCGTTGGCGTAGTGGCGCGGCCCTAGCTGCTGACCAACCGGATGGGGGGTGAGTAAGGCTATGGTGAGGGCAAGGAGGGCCGCCAGCTCAAGCAGCCGTCTGCTGGCGTGCGGTCGTGCTGTGTGGGCGCCGTGCGGTGACGACTCGCTCCTGCGGCATGGCGCCATAGCGCCAGTAGAACCAGAGCCGGAAGGTGGGAGCGGCCGGATCCCCGGGCGCGGCAATGGCGGCAAGCTTGGCAATGTGCTGCGAGTAGGCATCGATGTCCTGTTCGGAGTAGGGGATAGCGCGGGGATCGGTCACGGGGGAGGGGTCTCGTGGACGCGGAAGTGCTGCGGCAGGGGACGGCAGGCCGGGCCATCCCTCACCAACGTCGACATTGTGTACGGCGTGCCGTGCATGCGCAAGAGAAAGGGGCTGTTTTGCAGCCCCTTGTCACGCAGCAGTGGTGGTTCGGTGCCTTAGGACACCAGACGGTTGCCAAAGGACCAGGGGTAGCCGCAAACCTCCGGCTGCTGATAGGTGCGATATTGCGCCAAACGGCAGATGGAGGACTCGGTCAGGCTGTATTCGCGGGCCAGGCTCAGCAGTTTTTCGCCTTGGGCGCGTCGCATGCGGATTTGATGCACCTGTTGGTCCGAGAGGAAGGAATGCCCGCGGCCGCGGCGGATTGGGTCCTGCTCGAGCGGCGGGCGACGCCTGACTCGTCGGATCACGCTGGTGATCGAGACAGGGTGGACGTCAACGATGCGGGCAATGGAGTCGTAGTCGTAGCCCTGGCAGCGGAGGTGCCAGATGCGGTCCTCGCGTTGGATGGAGATGCGGCGGCGTGGCATGGCTAGCGTGGGGTGAGTTCAGGGTTGGACGGTGCCGTTGATGTAGGTGGTGACAGCGCTGCGCTCCAGGCCCAAGGAGGCGAGCAGTCCGTCGGAGATCAGCATGTGAGAGCGGAACTCCGCCAGCGAGGGCTCACTGGTGAAGGTCTCGGTGAGCAGCTGATGGGCCCGGCCGCGGTAGTAGAGATCGCTCAAGTCGGCGAGCAGTTCCTCGAGGTGACCCATCGAGGCGCGTGTGGCCAGCAGGTGGCGGCGCATCATCCGGGCCAAGGTGGTTTGCTCTGAGCCGCTGAGCTGGTCATAGGGCTCGCGCTCAAGGGCCAGGCTGCTGAGCTGGTCGTCGAACTGATGCTCTGCCTCGCAGAGCAGATACATCGCCGAGGTGAGGATCTGGATCAGGTTGGTGCCGTTCTTGGAGCGATGGATCAGTTGCGTCAGGCAGAACTGCAGATCGCAGGGACCGCCCTCCATCCCGCCGAGATCGACGGACGGAATGCGCTCGCTCTCGGGCAGGAGGTTGTGGGTGCGCAGGAAGGCGCTGAGGGCCTCCGGCGACACCGCGTCAGGGAAGTGGGAGTCGCTCACAGAAACTGGGGTTCCAGGTCGAGAGCGCGGCGGAGATTGTTGACGGCGATCTCGAGGTCGTCCCGCGTCCCGCCGATGGCCTCGGCGTAGATGCGTTGAAAAGGGGCGTCCTGGTTGTTGCCCGTGAGCAGGTAGAGATCGAGGAAATTGGCGATTCGCTTGGGGTCGGAACCGCCGGTGCCGCGCCTGGCACTGATTTTGCCCGGCGTGTCGCGCATGTCAACCTGAGGCGCGCTATGGGTGAGGGCGCCAAGAATCGTGCGGACGTGCCATTGCAAGGGTGTGGCGTAGCAGGGCAGTGAGATGACGCGCAGCAGCAGAGGCACCTCGCTGTAGAGCTCGAGGTCGAGGTAATCGCGCTCGGAGCGGCGCTTGACGAAGCAGTCCTTCAGGCCAAAGAACACGACGCTGTCGTCTTCGCCGAGGACCCGTTCGGGCTTGGCAGCACTGGCGCCGTACTTGTAGAGCTGGCCAATCTGGTTGATGCCATAGCGCTGAATCTGGGGCTCTGGCGGACGTGGGGCAATGCCGTCGTCATCGCAGACCAGGTAGGCAAGGGCGGAGGTGTCGCGAGGTGCAAGTGCGCTCATGAGAAAACAGATAACTGCAATGCACCGCTGAAGAGGTGCATGCAAAAAGCCCCACCCTCAAGCGAGGGCGGGGCCAGTGCTGAACGGCTGCGCTGCGTAGACTAGGCGGACGAGGCGCAAGGCGCGGCATGTACGCAATGGTGGGTGGGATGCAGGAGGCGGCCTTGAGCGAGCCGATGACGCCAGAGACCACGCCCGCGCCGGAGGTGGGAAGGCTGGTGCAGCTGCTGATCACGTTGGCCTCGATGCTCAAGGAACTGGAGACCCAGAGCCACCTGACGCACCTCAACTATGAAGGGGAGAACTTCCTGGCGGTGCATGCCTTCCTGAAGGAGCAGTACGAGGCGCACCTCGAGCAGTTCGACACGGTGGCCGAGTTCGTGCGCAGCATGGATTACTGGATGCCGCTGTGCAGCTGCGGTCTGAAGGATGCGCTCAGCGGGTTCCAGAACATCTGCAGCCATGACGGCCGCGAGATGCTGCTGACCTACTACGGCAACCTGGATGCGCTGGGATTCTTGGCGAAGGAAGTGGAGCGCGTGGCCGCAGAGGTTGGCGCTCCTGATGTGCAGAACTACATGGCGGAGCTGGTGGGCGCCGCGTTCAAGGCGGGCTGGTTCTTGAAGGCCACGCTGCGGGGGTGCTAGGCCGCGGTCCGTTGCTGCGGCAGGGGCGTTGAGGCGCCCTGTCTGACTGGCCGCAGGTACGGCACCTCGATCCAGCCACTGCGGGGTTCGCCGTAGAGGTAGGCGCGAGGGTTGTCGGTCGGCGTGCCAAGCCAGAGGAGGGCGTTGTCGTATAGCTCCTCGATCTGACTTTCGCCGCGGGCGACAACAGCCCGTGCGCAGCGCTGGTAGCGGCAGAGGTCCAGTACGAATCCGTGGGCTAAGGGGCCGCACTCCTCGATGGCGTAGAGGTAGCCGCCATCCCACTCGGCGCGAACGGGATCGTTCTGCCAGGCAACGATCTGCTTGGGCTCCCAGGCTGGGATGCAGAAGTGTTGGCGCTGCCACTCGAGCGGCAGCCCCTGCCCCTTGCGTTGGAACTGGATGATGTACTGATTGCCGCCGAGGACTTGGCGGCGAGCGGCACGGAAGCGACGAGAGACTTCAGTGCCAGAGAAGTGGGTCTTAGGCGCGGCGGGCATCAGTCGTCGTGGACATTGGTGAGGGTGACGTCACGGGCGGCGAGCCATTCGTGCTCGCCCTCGATGAAGTCGATCAGGCTGTCCTCCAGGGCGGAGGGTTGCTGGTCGCGACCGGTGTGCAGCCGCAGACGGTGGCGGGTGAGAGAGAGATTGTCGGCGAGGGCTTTCGCCAGGTCGAGACCGGTCATTTGATTGAGGATCTGTCTGGCGTCGAGGTCGACGGTGATTAAGCGCTCCATGTGGGAGTTGTGGCTAACGGTTGGGGGATGGCCGCCTGCGTCGAGACATGGCTCGTTCCTCTGCTCGGGCAGCGCGGTTGGCTTGGACGTAGAGCTCGTATTGGGTGGGCTTGCGGCGGTTCTTGGCGAGTGCCTTGATGCCGCCGCGCTCGATCAACAGGGCGCAGAGCTTGAGGGCCGCGGCTGCGGCTTCGTGCTCGTTGGGGCTCTGGCTGAGGGCCAGGAGTTTCTCGAGGCGCTCGATGCTCACGGCTGGGGCGGATGGTGAATAGAGGCCCGCTTGAGGGCGGCCATGGTGTTGCGTTCGGAGCGGGGATGTCGCTTGCGCCCGAAGGAGATGATCGTGTGGCCGCCGTTGGGGTGGGTGGCATGCCAATGGCGCCGGCCGGGCTTGATCGTGAACCCCAGCTCGAGCGCATAGCGGAGCATGGGGTCTTTGCGGAATAGGTGATTGGACGTCATGAGTAGTTCATTCCCTTCTCGTCGTTCTCGTCGAGGTTGACGCCGCGTTGCTTGAGCCAGGGGATCATGCAGGTGACGACCAGCTTCTGTGCCTCCATGGCGCGGGGCTTCTCGGCGGTACCGATGCGACGGCAGGCGTAGTTGAAGCCGGCGCAGGCTTGATCGAGCAGCATCAGGAGATCGATGTCGATGTTGTGTTCAGCGGCGCGTGCGGCAGCGTTCTGCTTGCGCACCGTGGCGGGCCTGAGGCCGCGGTTGGGGATGACGGGCCGCTCGGCGACGGCGACGAGGGCCTGATGGTCGGCGGGTTCAAGGGCAGCGAGATGGTCAGGGTCGGCCCAGCCTTCTTCTCCAGGAGGGAGAGCAGGATCCCCCGTTGGCGGTTCGTCAAAGTCGAGTTCGAGAAGTGAAGCCTTGATCTCGTCGTCGTAGCGGAGGGCGGCGTCGTCGAAGACAAAGCCCTTCTTGACGATGCCGCGCAGGGACCTGGGGATGAGGGCGACGCATTCGCTGCCAGCTGCGGTCTTCTTGTTGAAGTAGAAGAAGTCGTAGTCGGGGTTGCGGGAGGAGGGCTTGGGATCAGAGGTGGCGATGCGGACGGCCATGATCTGAGGTGGTAGTGGAAAGAACGGAGGACCTTCTGGACAAACGCCGCAGCCGCTGAATCCAGAAGGAGAAAGCAGCCGATACGGCGATAAAGGTCGGGGGGATCACAGAGCTCGCGGAGAACGAGGTGAGCGCGGTTGGTCTGAGGCGTGATCAGCGTGTGGCCGCTGGGGGATTGGGAGACCAGGAAGTCAGTCCGAGCGGCGGAAGAAGGGCGAGTCCGGCCCGTACTGATTGATGTAGTGCGGGAAGGCGGCGTGGATGCGCCGAGCGTTGTCGTTGTCGGCGCGGGAGATGGCGACGGCAAGGGCTGAGACAAAGCCACCGCCGTAGCAGCGCATGGCATTGACGATGCCGGGGCGGTGGCGGATGAAGGTGTCGTAGTCAACAGAGGGGATGATCATTTGATGGACCAGCTGGTGCGGGTGATCAGGCGGGCGCCGGCAATCTCCTGTCCGGCCTTGATGGCGGCCTTGATCGAGGCCTTGTCCGGTTCGCGGGTGGACTTGACCCGGAACATGTCGTCGGGGATCAAGTCTTCGTCGTCGATCTCGACAGACTCGCTGCGGCGCGAGCGCAGTTCGTGGGTGGGCAGGGAGAACTTGCTCTCACCGGGCTGCAGGGCGGTGAGCACCTTGAGCATGTAATCGGTGAGGGACTGGGCGCGGCGCTGGTCTGCAGCGGCCAGGTCGGCGAGGCGCTTGGCCTGGTCCTTGCGGAACTGAGCGACGGCCTGCAGGTGGTCGATGTAGCGGCAGATGTTGTCCGCCTTGTCGGCCAGGGCTGACTTGGTGTGCTGGGCGGCCTCGAGGTACTGCTCGATCAGGGCGATGGCCGTTGACTCCTGGGTGGGGTCGTCGGTGTCGAGCAGCTCGGCGGCGAGGGCGAGCTCACCGTCAATCACCTGGGCCTGGATACCGAGGGCGTAAAGGGAGGTGCCGCCCGTCGCTCTGGATTCAGCCGACGGGTTGAGCGCTGCCGGTGACGATGGCGCTGGGCCAGTGGTCGGTGTAGCCGCGCCGGAGCTGGCTGAGGTAGTGGTTGCGTTCCCGTTGACTGGAGAAATCGCAGCGCCAGGTGAGGCTGGTGCGGAGGTCATAGACGTAGGCGGAGAGGCGGTGGGTGCTAGTGGTGCGCCGGACGAGATAGCGATGACCGGGAGCGCTGGAGTTGACGGTCAAAGGTCGCCAGTTGCTGGCGGAGTCGTCGGATGGAGTCCCGGTCCTGGCTGGGGTCGCCGCGCTTGAGGGCGCGCTCGGCGTCCGCCAGGAGCTGAGCAGTCGCATCCCGCAGGCGAACCATCGGGCCAAGTCGGCGATCGGCGTCATTGGACATGCTGCATGCCGTGGCGTGCGCATTGTGGCGAGGAATCAAGAAAAAGGAAGCCCCGGCGGGCGAAACGCTCACCGGGGCGTGCGGACTCAGGCGGTCACCGCAGCAGGTGCGGGGGCAGGCGTGGCGGCGACCACGGCTTCCGTGGCGGTTTCAGCAGCGGCGAGGCCGTGCTTGACCGCCTTGGTGTAGAGCGCCTTGGTGTAGACCTCCTTGGCCGTGATCGCGTAGACGCCGGTCGGGGTCTGGACGATCTTGCCGAAGTGGAGGGTGCCAGTGTCCGGGCACTCGAAGGTGTCAGCTGGATTGTCCTTGCCGACCATGTCGGTCAGGTGGTCGGACTTGAAGCCGGCGTTGATCGCCGTCTCGCGCCGGGCCATGCCACCGTTGCGGTTGCTGACCCAGGCGGCTTCGGCGTGCGTCCAGTTGGAGCCGGAATACAGACGCAGGGCGAGAGGACCGAGGTTGAGTTCCATGATGAAAGAAGAGAATGAACGAAGCAGGCCCCTTCCATGCACTGCTGAAAGAGGCCATAAACAAACAGAACTAGAATGCGAGTACGCAATGCCATAGCGACTGCCATGTTTGGCGTTCCTGAGCGAGTAGGCGCTCTCGATGACAAGATTCGCGGCTACTTCGCCAACCAGCAGCGGATTGGGGAGGCGGCTAAGCGCAAGGCGGTGACGGCGGATGTGCTCAGCCAGCTCAAGAGCAATCCCGATACGGCTGCCAAGCGCGTGGGTGCGCGCTATGGCGTATCAGAGGGTGGCCTTGCTGATCTCAAGGCGATGCTGCTGCGGCAGCCTGGCGCGCGGTCGGCTGAGGTGTTTGCGCCGAATCCCGACGTCTTGATTCAAGGCGTCGCCGACCAGGCGGCAGCGAGCGATCCATTGAATCGACTGCGCGGCATGCTGGCTGGGACCAGTCCGACTGAGCGCGCTGGCCAGGTGGCGTTCTACGGAGCAACCGGCGGCGGCGCGGTTGCCGGCCTGACCGCAGCAGGGCAGGGTCTGATGGCGCTGATGAGCTACCTGCAGCAGGGGCAGGAGGTCGAGGCCGAGCGGGAGCAACCGCTGGCCTGATGGAGATGCCGGCGCGCTGGGAGTGTGCGCTATGGCTGCGTGTCAAGGCAGCGCTAGAGGCGGCTGGCAAGACACGGACGAGCTATTGGGTGATGGCGGATGAAGCGGTGAGGTTGTGCAGGATGGGCCGACGTGGATAACGACTTCCCGACGTTGATGGCTGGCGAGCGGCTGGGATTGCCGCCGCTGCGCCTCAAGGAAGGACTTCAGAATGGCAGCCTGCATGGTGAGCTGATGGCGATGCGGATTGGTTCGCTGATGGCAAGTAATCCAATGGCGCCGGAGCAGAGTTGGCCGGGCTACAAGTTGAGCGGTGAAGTACAGCCCGAGGTGACCTACGGGGCGTGATGCACTGGGCGTGTAAAAAGAAAGCCCTGCCCGAAGGCCGGCAGGGCGGGCGGTGATCAGGCCTGGATGCGGTCCAGGCGGTCGTTGATCTCGTTGCGTAAGTGGCTGATGGCGGTGTTCAGGGAGTGGCAGTGGTCCCGCAGCTCGGAGATGCGCTGCTCGGCGCGCGTGCGGTAGTCCTCGTCGCTGGGGACATCGAGCAAGCTGCGCAGATCGCTGGCGTCGTAGAGGCCGGCCAGGGCCGCGCGCAGGGAGTTGCGCATGACGCGGGAGAGTTCGCCGTTGGGATGGTTCAGTTGCGTGCCGATGGCGACGTCGAGACTGGTGCGGAAGTCCGGTTCGCAGAGGCATTCGCGCAGGACAAGGCGGACCTGTTGGCGCAGGTTGTCGCTAGCGCGCTCATCGAGGTTGCTGCTGAGCCGGCGCAGTAGCCAGTGGTCGCCGCCTTGGCCGCTGGTGTAGTAGGTCTCAATCTCGTTGCGCAGGGCGGTCACCGCGAGCTGAGCGAGCTGTTCTTGCTGCGCGGCGGACTGGAGTAGGCGCTGGGCGATGGCGCTGGCCTGCTCGTCGGTGAGTTCGAGCTGCTCGAGTTGCTCCTTGGCCTGCTCGAGGATGGCGGCGTAGGCGGTGTGCAGGTTGTCGAGTTGAAGGACGATGCCGTTGATGTCGGTGGTGGCGGGCTTGGTGGCGGTAGCGGTCATGTCAGGAAGCGGAGAGTTGGAAGGTGCGACCGTTGAAGAACAGGGAACTAGCAGCGCTGGGCAGTTGGTCGTCGAGGATGTTCTGAACCACGGCCAGCGTGAGAGTGGCGGCCATCGCATTGGCGGTGATCAGTTGCGGTGAGCTGACTTGCTCGAGCATGCAGCCGCCATCGCGGGGGATGACGTCTTGCGGGCGCTCGATGTTGGGGAAGACCAGGGCAGGATTGATGCCGTAGGTGTGCGGGCCGACGCGGCCATACCAGAGGACGTTGCCTTTGATCGCAGCCGCTGGATCGTCAGCGCCTGCATTGCCGGGCGTGACGAAGAAGAAGTCGGCGTCCGATGCTTCGAGGTTGTCGAGCAGCATCTTGCGGGTGGCGTCGTTGTCGACCGAGGCCACCACCAGCAGGGTGCCGGTGGTGGTGCGCAGGATGGCCTTGAAGTAGTCGGCGTCGAGATAGCGGGCGCGGGTGTCAATGCGCAGGCCCTGGCTGGCGCAGAGGGTCTGCAGCCATTCGACCTTGGTCAGGCCGACGGCTGCATCGCCGCAGGGCTGGCGGGTGGCGTTATGGGGCTCAAAGCTGTCGCCGTCGTGGATCGTGATCGAACTGCCGCCGGATGGGTGGTACTGGAGCAAGCGAGCCAGCAGCGGGATGAGGTGTCCGCCGGTGCCGCCAGCGCCGATGACGTGGGTGTGGGTGATGTTCACAGGGCGGGTGTTGGGGTGCTGAGTTGGAGTTGGCCAAGGATCTGACCGTTGAGCAGAACGCCCTCGTTGGTGTCGGCGATGGCGTCGAACAGCCAGCAGTGGCCGTCGGGCAGGGGATCACCGACCCAAAGGGAGCGGGTGGAGCCGTCGGGCAGGGTGACCTCCTGCCAGGTGGCGGGTAGGACGGCCAGATCGCCGATGATGCGGGCGGATTGGGCGGTCGCCAGGAGCAGGAAGGATTGCCGCAGGGCCGGCGTAGCGCGGCAGTAGATCAAGGCGTGCTCGCTATCGCTCAGGAGCGGAAAGAGCAGGCCGTCGTAGCTGAGGCGTGCGCAGTTGACCTCCGAGCGGATCTCGGCGGTGTAGTCCTCGTGATCGCTGATCGTGAGCAGGTCCTCATTGCCGGGGATGGAGGCATAGGCCTCGGCGGCGTCAGCGAGCGAGCGGGGCCGGACGCTGTAGTGCCCCCAGCAGACTTCGCCGTAGGGGTCGTAGACATTGAGGACCCGCTCGGCGGTGGTGAAGAAGTAGGGACCGGTCTCGCCGTCGGAGCGGTAGCCCTGCATGCGCACGCACCAGGGAGAGTGATCGAGCTGACGGGAAGGCGTCAGGCTCTGGGCGTCGAGGTAGAGCGAGAAGCGGATGTTCTCGAAGCTGACGTCCTCGCTGCCGGTGAAGTCACCGATGTCCTCGCCGGCGAGGCACGGCCATTCGACACCCCTGAGGCCGTCGGTGTAGCAGGGGCAGGGCGAGGCGATGCGGACGCGGGTGGCGCAGCCGTAGATGCTGGCTTCCTCGCCGTCGTATTCGATGTCGCAGCGGACGTCGGAGTCGTCTGCCGTGACGTATTCGAAGTAGTACTTGCAGCCGTGGCAGTTGTCCTCGAAGAACTGATCGCGTGTGCTGCTGACATTGGCTGCGGCGAGGGTGCGCCAGGGGCCCTGGATCCAGGCGTCGATGCGCAGCGGGTGATCCAGGACGCCGTCGTCACGGGTGATGCCGGCCAGTGATGCCCCCTTGGGGAGGGGCATGATCTGGACCAGGGGCGCTTCAGTGATGCAGAAGGGTGTGGTCATCGGCGGTCTGCGGGGTATCGATGGTGTCTTCCCAGGTCTCGTTGACCAGGTCGTTGAGCAGATCGGTGAGCTGCCAGTGCAGTTCCTCGAGCTGGTTGATGTCGCGCTGGTTGTAGGTATGGCCCGGGCCTGGCTTGAGTAGGGCGCCGATGGCGGCGCGCAGGCCGTCGACCGGTGACGCGGCAGGCGGGCTGCCCTGATTGGTGGCGATCAGGTCGTCGTCGTCAAACCAGGCGCCGCCGTAGAGGTCGTGCCAGTGGTCATGCCAAGAGCCGGCCGGCGGCGCGCTCTGGCGTTTGGGCAGCCAGGAGTAGGAGGGTGATCCGGTGGCGACGAGGGGCTGCCACTTCGGGGTCTCGAGCTTGATGATCTCGAGGACCGAGGGATGGGGTTTGACGTCCGGGACGGGGGTGGTGTCGATGACGGCGTCGTGGGGGATCAGGAAGCGGCGGTGGTTGGCGGTGACGGAGGCTTTGAGGGTGTAGTTGCGCTTGGTGGTGTTGATGTCACCGATGACGACGTGCAGGCCGGGATCGCCCAGCTCGAACTTGTCGTCGGTGCCGGAGAAGAAGCTCGACATCGTGTTGTGGCTGTGGCTGGAACCGCAGGGGATCCAGCCGGCCGGCGGGTAGTGCTCGATGACTTCGCCGGTTTCGATGTCGATGGCTTTGTCGAAGGAGCTGACGCGGACCGAGGCGCCGGAGACCTCCTGCTGGGGGACCAGGATGCGCCACTGGGAGCGGTCGTCTTCGTGGCGCAGCAGTCTGCAGGAGACCTCCAGGTTGCGCTTGTCCCGCTCGGTCATCTGGAAGCAGAGCTGAACCCAGCGCTGCCAGAGGTCGGCGGGGATGGGGGTGATGTCGTCTCGCAGTTCAAAGCCCTTGAGCTGCTCGTCGGTGATGATCGTGTCGGCATCGGGGTCAGGGATCTGCCGCAGGAATGTGCCCCAGGAGTTGGTGGCCAGTTCCCAACAGCCGTCGTGGGCGGTGCGCAGGATGGTCATGGAATGGCGTGAGCAAAAGAAAAGGCCCCCGGCGCGCGGGAGCCTGGTGAGTGGTGGTCAGTGGCGGCCCTTGGATTCCGAGCCGACGGCACCGCGGTAGATGGTGCCGGGCTCTGGCGTGGCAGTGGCGTCGACGATGCGACCGGCTGCCACGTAGCGGTTGATGCGTGAGGTATCGCCCAGCTGGCTGGCGAAGAGGGTGAACAGCTCGCTGATCGTCTTGCCCTTGGCCTGCTCGGCCGGGACGGTGACGATCTCCTCGTTGAGGGCCAGCTGGATGACGGAGGTGTCGGTGCCGCTGGCGCTGGGGCGAGCGAAGTTGAAGAGGCCCATGGGACGAAAGAACGAAGACAGGTGCGGTGTGTTGCCTGGCGTGGCGTGCGGCCAGGCGCGCAGGATGGCATGTTGACGCGCGGTCCGCCAGAGAGCGGCTGCGGATTGAAACGCGCAGGCGTCGTCATGTCAGAGGTGGCTGACGGGGAGGCTGTAGCGCTGCTCGAGCTCGTAGTCGGCGATGGCCTCGAGCACCTCCAGTTGGTCCGGCGTGTAGTCGTCCAGGTCGTCCTCGTCGGAGGAGACCAGGACCTCGCCGGGGAAGAGCTGTTCGAGGACCAGGCCGATGGGCTCGAGCTGGTCGGGGGTGCCGCGCACGGAGAGGCGGACGCGGCGATCGGAGCGGTATTGCGTGAGGACCATGTCAAGCGAGAGCGGCGGGCTTGGCTTTGGCGGTGCGGCGCTTGGGCTTGGCAGCGGCCGGCGCGGCGTGATGGACGCGAATGGAGCGAGCGGGGACGGGGACGGGAACACCCTGGTACGGGTGAGACTCACGCGACTCAGGCAGGGAGTCGGTGAGGCCCGGGAAGGCCTGCTCGATGGCGGGTTTCAGTAAGCGCTGCCAGGTGACCACCGCAAGGGCGATGGTCCAGGCCGCGATGGTGATCAGGTGTTGTCGCATGGAATCAGCCGGCGCGAGCCGGGGCGAAAGAACGGAAACGAAGCGGGGCGCCTGCATGCACTGCTGAACAGGCGCATGAAAAAGCCCCACCCAGCAGTGCCAGGTGGGGCGCAGGGATCAGAACGGCACCTCGTCCAGGGTGGGCTCCTGGCCGAAAGGCTCCTCGATGGGCAGCTCAGCGGCAGGTGCCGAGTTGAGCACCTCGATGCGCTGAGCGCGGAGCTGTCTGCGCTGGCAGACGGGGTAGCCGCGGTCGTTGCGGACGATCTCGCCGTAGGTGGTCCAGTAGCCGCTGATGGCGACGCGGGCCCACTCGGTGTTGTTCGCGATCGAGAGAATCTGGCTGGCGATGGGCACACCGTTGTCGGTGGCGATGATCGAGTCGATGGGCAGGTCGACGCGCAGCTCCTGCTCACCACGCCGCTCGGAGGCGGAGTTGGTGAGGATGGCGCAGACCGTGCGCTTGCCGTCCGGTCGCGTGATGTCCTTGACGGCCTTGAGCATGCCGACGAGTCGGGTCATGCCGGCCGCCTTGGGATCAGCGGGTTGGGCGGCCAGTTGGGATTCGAGCTCGGCGATGCGAGCTTCGAGGTCGGCCTTGGTGGCGGTTGCCATGGTGATTCCCGGGTGTGCCGGGGCGAAAGAACACCGGTGCCTCTCGTCAGACAGCGCCAATGCACTGCTGAAGAGGGGCAATAAAAAAGCCCCCACCCGCAGAAGCGAGTGAGGGCAGGGGCGGATGGCCTCAGAAGGGGCAGACATCCAGCTCGAGTTGGTGGATCAGCGGCCGGTTGCGGACCGCGATCTCTCTGCAGTAGTCGATGTGACGGCGCTGCAGGTCACCGAGGATGTGACCGTCCATGAGCTGGTCGATCATCTCCTCGAGATGCAGGCGTGCCGTCTCGACTTCCTGCAGGATCTCGCCGTGGAGCTTGCGGCCGTCCTCGGCGAGGACGACGCCGCTGCGGGCGAGGAGGCGGAGTTGCTGGCTGAGGCGATAGAGGGTTCCTTCGGACATGGACCGAACCCGGGCGACCCGGGGTGAAAGAACGGCCGGAGTCAGGCCGCGCGAATGCACGGCTGAAGAGGGCCAATGAAAAAGCCCCCACCCGCAGATGCGAGTGAGGGCGTCGGGGTTAGAGGGCGAGAGGCGGCGCGTCCACCGCGGTCATGTACTCATCGAAGCTGAGCACGTAGGGGCTGTGGTACTCGGCCTCCTCTCTGGAGTTGTGGAGCCGTGCGGCCCAACCGCAATCGGGATCGGTGGGATCGACGGGCTCGTAAGCGACGAAGAGCGTGGACACCGGCGTGAGGCAGCGCGCATGCACTGCTGAGAGAGGTCACGCAAAAGAGCCCCCACCCGCTGCGGCGAGTGAGGGCAGGTGCGTTAGCGCGCCGCGAGGTAGGTGCGGCAGAACTCCATGTGGGCCGCGTGCTGATGGACGGGCCAGTCCTGGCGTGCGCATTGATCCCGCGTGGCGCGATCGAGGTGCGCTGCGGCGGCGTGGAGTGAGCCCATCAGGAGAACGGGCGCGGTAATCAGAAGCGCGATGAAGGTGCGCGTCATCGAAGTAGGCAGCGCGAATGCACTGCTGAAGAGGGACACAAACGAACCTCCGAATCGGTTAAACTGTGAGCACAGAAGCGCATACCCCCGCGGGCGTGAGATTTGACCCCGCCGCGGTCGAGTGTGTGCAGGAGTAGGACGAAAACGCAACGCGAATGCGTGCGCGTGCGCGTGCGGCGTTGCGGTTGCAGAGGTGTAGCGCGGCGAGGGGCGTTGGACTTCCGCAGTTAGGAGAGGGGCGATAGCGCGCAAAAGTAAGCGGTTGAGCGATAGATAGCAAGCGCACATGCGAGGCGTGATTGATACTGAAGCAGCGCATCTGCTAGCGCGTGCGTCATCGCGTGTCAGCAGTGGCTATGCACATCGCGGCGCTCATTACTGCGCTCGCTTAACCTACGCTCACTCGGGATCATTGCGCCGCAACGCATTTCGCGACGCGTTGCGTGCTACTGCTGCTACGGCTGGGCTTCGCTGCTGCGCAATCTTTTTTTTGTTTGCCAACCTCCCTAACTATGCGCGGGTGTTTGATGTTTACCGCGCGGCGCAATAAAAAACTGACCCTTTCCAGGGGAGCGGCGCCCATGAACGGCTTGATTCCTAGGGGTAAATTTCGCGTATTTCTGCGCACTTCAGTTGCGACGCGCTCAGTGCGGCAAAAACGGCCAGCGCGATGCGGAGAATGCGGCAGATTGCACTTCTTAGACTGATCTCACGAAAAGAACGGCGTGTCGTACATGGATCGCGGTATCGGCGGGATTGGAAGTATCCGCGACATTGGCGATCCATACGATCCGCGGCGCGGGCTGCCGATCATTGAGCAGCGCAATATCCCAGGGCTCGTGGCCGGAAAAAGCGCGATGCTCTACACGCCGAGCTACCTCGACGACGTGGCCGGCTACATGGCGCGGGTCGCCCAGGCGGCCGGGCGTGGCTCGCTAAGCAATGCGGATCCAGCGGCCGGTGTCTATGTCCCTAGCAGCGGGCAGCTCTCGCTTGGTATCCGCCCCGGGCGTTCGACACCTGAGTCAGTGCTCATTCCGCAGTCTGAGCCGCTATTGGAGCAGGCGGTCGCAGCGGCCGAGCAAGAACGAAGGGCGCGACCTGATCGGGTAGCCAGGCCGGCAAGAGGTGACGATGCGGGGCGGCCTTTGGGCATTCTGCTTGGGGGCGCCCCCGCGCAGCTCGAGTCGGGGGCAGGGCTGGTTGACGCGCTCAGAGGCAATCCCGCCGCGTCGGTACCTGGCGACCAAATTGTGATCGCGCGCCCTCGTACGGAGCTGCCTGCCGATTCGCGCCTCCTGGACAGGGATCGTTTCACTGGTACCACTGACTGGTCGGATCCCAGTCGCCCAGGACCAGCACGTGAAGCCGACCGCGTCGCCGCCCGTGGTCGCGCAGCAGCTGATGCCGTCATCGGAAATTGGTCCGGAGTCGTCAGGGACGCCAACCTCGGTGATTACGAGCGCATTGCTAATGAGCTGCTTGGCGAGGAGCCGATTTCCGTGCGCAGTGTTGACGAGAGCGTCAGTGATAACGAGCGCATCGGCGCCTTCACATCCGAAGACCCAACCGAGTCCGAGGGACGCAAGCAGCCATCCGGCGACATCAACCCCTACTACAGCGTCGAGGTACCTGCTCGCGTAGCCCGCGCTGATGGACGAGGACTGAGCTGGACTGTCGACACCGGGCGCGGCTTCCGCCCTGCCTCTGCAGTTATTGACCCCTCGCAGATCAAGGAGACTCGGACTCAGAACCCGATGCGGAAGCAAGGAACCCGCGGCGGCTTTGCGAATGAGTCGGACAACACGGCCTCTTTCCAGCGTGAAAAGCAGATCAATATCGGCGATCTAGTGAAAGAGGCAATGGAGCAAGCCAAGACGCCGGTCATCACCAAAAGTGCCCTCGAGGCTGCGCGTGCAGCAGGGCGTGCACGAGCAGCTGCACCGGAAGAGCGTGACCGCAACCTGGTCGGCTACATCATTCCACCCGGTCAGACGGAGGAATTGCCTGTTTACGCGGTCACGGAAGGGCGTGGCGGCCCGCGGAAGACGACTGCGGTGCAGCGCCCTAGTGCCGACGACCCCTTGCGAGGGGTGGACAGCGTTGACGAGGAGTACTTCCGGATTGGTAGCCCGACCAATCGCGATGCAACGGCTTTGCGTAATGAGCTGAGGCGCATCCTCGGAGTGGATGCGGCCAGTGAAACAGGCCCCGCACCGCTGCTGGCCAACACGTGGGACCGCCGATTCGCGGAAGAGAAGCTCGGATCGCCTTCGCTGGAGCAATTTGCCAAGGAATTGGAGGGTGGAGCCTTCATGCAAGACCCCCAGGAGGGGGCGTCGGTGTATAAGAAGCTGGCCCGAGCCCTGGAAACGGGCTACTTGGAGGTGCCTGATCGCACGCGTGGCGCCCGGCCCGGTGCGATGACCGTGGTTCCGATCGATCGCGGCACCATCTTGGGCCTCTACTCCGGTCTGTCGGGGCAAGACACCCCTGAAATCGCGGCCGCAAAGCAGTTTCGAGCCTTCCTGCAGGAAGCTCCGAGGCCTTTGACGCCACAAGAAGGGGTGGACGCCGCAACACAGTTCGCCGCTCGCTGGGGTGTAGACACCAATGCCGTACTTCGCGCAGCCGCGGAGAGGCAAGATGTTGAAATTCCGCTCCCAGGTGCGGCCGGTGGGGTGAAGAGGGTCTCTGTGCCGGCAAACGACCCGGGTCGCCCCCTCTTTGCGCCCGGATCCGCGGCAGAAGAGCTCCTAGGTCAGGCGCTGCGGGAAATTCGTGGTGGTCGGGAGGTGGACCTGTTCAAGGAGCCGCCCTCTGAAGGGGAAATCGGCGACCCGCTTAGGACGGGGGACCTCGAGGAAGCAGTGATGGCGGCGGCGGGCGCGGAAGACCTCAACGAGAAGGCGGCAATGGTCTTCGGGTTTGACCCCGAGGACGACTTTTCCGGCATGGCGGCCGGCGGGGCCCCTCGGCAAGCGCGTTATGGCGACTTTGGCGACGCAAACAGTGGTATTTCGGTGCAAAAACTGGGTGCCCAAGCCGATGACCCGCTAACTCGCGCCGCAATCGCCCTAACTGGGGATGTCAGTCAGGGTGTCTACCTTGCGGACGCGGCAAGGCGAAATGCGGCACCGGGTCGCGTGGCGCCCGTGAATCAATACGGCAGCGCGGTTGGAATCATTGAGGATCTGCCCGCGCGTGACCCTAGAGCGGTCCTCATGGAGCTTGCCGGCCGCCGCAGTCCGGTTGAGATCACGCCCGGACCGCAGCAGTTGCGTGCGAAATACCAGGGTGATTTCGCCTCTACCAGTGGGCAAGGGAAACCGGTGCTCGGGCAGAGGGGTTACCAGATGATGGCCCAGGCCCTAGGAGGTGATCCCGGCTCGGCGGCCCACGAGAGAGCGATGCAGCTCCTGGCATCACGGCTGGCGGGCCGTCGCGGAGGTGCGGCATGAGCGGCGAACAGCGCGCCAAGGCCAAGGGATTGGCCCAGGCTTTCCGCAAGATGGACAAACCCGCCAGTAAAGGCGGCACCGGTGGCACGTTCACAGCAGCGGCCACCAAGGCGGGGCATGTCGATAGTCCCGAGGGGCGCAAGGCATTCGCCGACCAGGTGCTGAGTAGTCCGGACAACTACTCCGACAAGATGGTGAAGAAGGCCAGCTTTTACCGCAACGTAATCAGCAAATAACGGCCGCTAGACTGAGCTGAGGCTGAAGAGAGTTGTGGCATTCCCCCTGGGCCAGCGAGGAAGCGACGCCATTGGCAGCGCCCTGGACCAGGCTGTCAACAGCAAGCAGGAACTAAGGGAGCGGCCGGTCACGTTCGGCTATGAGAATGGGGCGCCGACGCGGTTCGCTGGCGACACGTTTAAGAATATGGGGATGGATGGCGATTTTGGTCGCATGACGGGAGATAAAAAGAACAAAGAGGCGCAGGACTATATGAAGGACTGGGTAGGTCAGCTGATGAATGGCGCCTATTCGCCGTTGCAGGATGGCGGACCGCCGCCAGGAGGAGTGGCCTGATGAGATTTGCTGGCGCGAAGAACTTCCTCAAGGAAGTCATTGATGCCGTCAAGCCCAGCGGACTGGGTGACGCCGCGATGCGATTTGGCCCTGACCTGTTCATGGCCGGTCTAGCCGCCGCAAAGGCTCCGCAGGGGACTGACGCTACAGGTCGTGCGTTGATCGGCCTGGAGGACGCAGGCATCGGCTTGGGGAGCTCTTTGCTGATGGGCGGCCTGGCGCGGGCGGGGGCGCGCAGAGGATTTGCGCATTTGGCCCCTGAACTGCTGGAGCGGCGCGTCGATCAGGCAGGCATCGCCGGAGACGTTCTGGCCATGGTGCCGACAATGACTCTGCCGCGCCCGGCATGGGACGCTGCTGTCGAGAAGGCGATCCGAGGGCAGTCCAATCAAGAGGAGTTTCAGCAGCAGGCTGAACAAGGCGACCTGGAGGCCCATCTGCTGGCGAGCTTGATGCAGGGCACGGCGCTGTTGCCGCAGCCTCAGGCGGCGAACCTGTTGATGTGATGGCGGACGCAGGCGGCTGGGACTACCGCTCAATTCTCGAGCAGGCGGCTCTGGCGGATCCAGGGAATTACACGCGGACGCTGAGCGATCCGTCGATCCTGGAGGACGTCTTTGGGCGCTCCCAGGCGCTCGACCTGCTGCGGCAATACCTGCCCGAGAACCTTGGCAGTACACGAGTTGGCCAGCAGCTGGCGGCGTACATCCCCGCAGGGCCGGGGTCGGAGTCGTTCCGCGAGAAGGCGCGTCGGGCGCTGAACGCGACACCGCTGGGCGGGTACTCGGCCAAGCGCATGGAGGAGTACGACTTCGCCCGCGCCCAGGATGACAAGCTGCGCCGCGAGACCGTCCGCGCCGGCAAGGTGCCGACGACGGGCTTAACCGGCGAAATCGACACGCCGACACTGCGGGCGGGTGCGACCCAGGCCGCTGGTGCCACGTTGGCCGATGCGACGACGGATGGAGCGCGAAACATCTGGTGGTTCCTGAATGCGCCTCAGGCATTGGCCACCTTGGCGGTTCTCCATGCCGTGCAGAGCGCCGGAAATGACTTCGAGATGGAGCGGCCCGACGGTGCCAAGGGCCCACTGCTCTCAAAGCGTGGATTGCGCCTGGCTGCGGCAGTGCCGGCCGTGATCGGAATGTCGCTGGCGGTCGGCAATGCTGCGCGGCAGCCCGGGTATAAAGCAGTCGTGCCGAGTGAAGCTGACCCGACCCAGAGCGCGGACCCCCTGGGCGAGACAGTTTCGAGGTACTTCCTTGGTCGCACCGGTGCACTGCTGCCCTACGACGAATTCGTTAAGGAACGCCCGGATGTCAGTCGCTCGGAGTACGAGGAATACAAGGCGTACCTCTTTGGTAATGCCCTGCCAGTGAAAGCGACGCTGGAGGGTATTCACGGCCCTGAGGTGACGTTCATGGGCAAGAGCATTCCCGTGGCCACAGGGATCCTGCCGGCGGTGGCTGCAGCGATCGGCGCGGGCATGGGCGTGCGCAAGGCCGGCATGCGCTTGAAGGAGGGCGGTCAGTTCAAGCTCCTGCAGCAGAAGCAAGAGAGCCTGTCGGAGGCGAAGTCGGCTCTGTATCGCACGGGAAATGATCCGTCGTCCTCGCCTGCGGCCATGGCTGAGGCCAAGGCGGCCGCTGTTGGCGCGCAGCGTGATTTCGACCAGCAGCAGAAGGACAATGACCTGGAGCTGTTCAAGCACGCCGCAGGGCAGAGTGCGCTGTGGATGGCAGGTGCTGGCCTGGCCGGGCAGACTTTAGAATCGATTCGCCGGGCCCTGAAGGGTAGGGCTGAGATTGAAGAGATAGACCCAGAGGAACAGCAAGTGCCCCTGACCGGTAAGCCTGAGGTGATGCGATGAGGGTTCCAATCGCGGGATTTAGTCCAAGTCGTGATAGCGAGATCTTCACAGACACGTCAGATGTCAACCAGGGCATCAGCGGGTCATTGGCCGCCGGCGGAATTCGCGGGCTGGCACGCCTCAGGGCTGCGAACTACCTTGCCGATGCGCAGCTAGCGGCCGCCAGGGGCGACGCGAACACTTCGATCCTGAATGGGGCGATCGGCGGCCTCACGAGTCTGGGAGCGGGGGCATTTAAGGCATGGAAGGCAAACGCGCCAACCACCGGCACTGGCACGCCAGGCGCTCCGTCAATTGATGTCGCGAACCCGACCGCGGGCGAAAGGGCCCTGATGGGCGCAACCTATAAGGGGTGGCTGTGATGGCATCCTTTTTAGACCAAGCACGGCGAGATCTGATTGACAGCGGCTTCAAGCGGCAGGCATTCACAGATCAGACGTTCACAACTTCGCCCCTGGTGAATGCCAAGGGGTATCGGGCGCAATCGGGTAGCGAGGCATCCGAAGTCGCCCCCTTGCTGATGGATCCTGCTTTGCGGAGTACGTCCGGTAGCGACGCACTGGGGGCTAGGCCGCTAAAGAACGCAGCACTCAGTGGACGCTTTGCTGGTGATGCCCTGCTGGGTCTAACGCAGGCGGAGGAAGCACGTCGCCAGGCGGAGGCACAAAAGGAGGCCGCCGCCGCTAGGAATCGGGGGAGCACGATCGGGACAGTCTTGCAAACGGTTGGCACGATCGCAGGGCTGGCGTTATGCGATGAGCGGCTGAAGTGCGACATTGCGCCTCTGGAAAGTGTGCATGCGGGTGATGAGCTGAGCGATTTGGCTTGGGCGGTGAAGGAAATTCGTGAGCGCTCTTGAGCGGGTACTAGCGCTTCAGCCGATTCAGTTTCGGTATCTGGAATCAGTTGATGCCTCGGGGCTCGAGCGCGCGGGATTCAGTGCGCAGCAGGTGCGAGAGGTGATCCCAGAGGCCGTGATCGAAATCAACGGCATTGTGGCGCTGGACCTCGGTGTGATCAGGCAACTGGTCGAGGAGGCGCGGAAAGAAATGGCGCAGATTGGTTCCTAGAATCGAAAGATAGAACCGCGCCGTTCAGTAGACGTCGATGACTCTGTATATCGAGGAACCTGGTAGCGGGCTGCTCTTGCCAGGCGGTGTTCGACAACCGCGATCGACGGAGAGTAACAGGCCATTGGATGCCGCCGCCGCGGCGCTCAATGGAGCGGATCTATGGGCCAGAAAAGCCGGCGACAAGCTTTTGGGTTTGATCGGAAAGCCGAATGCGTCGGGCGGCTGGAGCCCCCGCTATGGGCGATTGGCAGGTCTTGGCACATTGATGGCCCTGGCCTCCGCTGCAAGTGAACTGAATGACCCGACAGAGTCGGCGGGCCGCAACGTGGCCCAGGCTGTGGGCACTGGCGGAGGGAGCCTGGCCGGCGGGGCACTGGGTGGCGCTGCTGCGGGCGCGATGCTGTCTGGCCCCTTGGCGCCAGTGGGCGCGTTGGTCGGCGCCGGCCTCGGTGCGGCACTGGGCGGAACGGCTGGTCGCGGCCTCATGGACGCACTAGCTGGTGTCGTGGAGGGCAGTCCCGAGGAGCAAGCCTTGCGCTTGGCGCAGAAGCAGGCAGATGCACAGCTTGCGATGGATCTCAAGCGCGCGCAGACCATGCTGCCAGTGCAGAACATGGCATCAGAGCTGGCGCTGCAGAACGACCGTCAACGCGCGGAAATTGCGGCTCAGCTTCAGTCCAGGCAGATGATGCAGCAGACGCTGGCCAATGCTTTATTGGCGCAGCAGCAAGCTGGCGCGAATCAGAACGCTCTCCTCACGCAATCGATCCTTAGCTAGTCATGGCATTCGACGGCGGCATCGCAGCCTCTTATCTGGCGAGTTTCCGTCCGGTCACGCCGGTCGAAGGCTTTGACAGCGTGCTGAGCAATACGGCGACGAGCACCTTTGGCTTGATCCCGTTCAAGAACATGGAGCTGCAGGGTCAACTCGCCAATACGGCACTGGCAGAGCGGGGCGCGACCAACCGCCAGCAGATTGTGTTGGACGCCCAGGCTGAACAGAATGACATCACGCGCCGAGCCAATCGGCGGACGGCGGCGCTGCAGCTAGCGGGGCAGATGTTCGGGATGGGCGCTGGGGATATTGCAACCGCCGACCCCTTGCAGATGAAGGAGGCTGTTGATGCGCTACTGACGTCAGCACGTGCTCGACGAGCAGATAGAACCGCCCGACCGTATGCGGGTGTCGCAGCGGCGTTGCGTTCGCTGACGCCGTTGTCGTAGCGAAGCGTCATTAGGATGGGTGTACGAGATATTCTCAGCGGCAAATGGCGGACTTCTGGGGTGACGTAGGGAGCGCCTGGAAAAATAAGCTGTACGAAACGTTCACCGGTCAGTCGGCGCCCGGCACCAATACGCGCCAACTGAGTGATCTGCAGCGAACCCTGCAGCAGACGGTGCTCCAGTCCGCACTGGATGAGGCGAAAAAGAAGAATCCGCAGATGACCCCTCAACAGCAGCTGGATCTGGCTGTTGAGACCGGCAGTCGGATGAACCAGCTCGCTGTGGACAAGGGGCTGGCCGACCTCAAGCTAGCCGGTGGCACGAGCCTACTGGATGTCCTGGGCCAGAAAACCGACATAGCTGATCGCAGCTATGGCAACAGGCTGAGTAGCGAGACAGCCAGCCGCAAGGACCTGATGGGCGCAGAGGCCGAGCAGCGTCTTCGGCTGATGGGCGGAACCCCGGTTGAGCTGGAGAAGTACCTCGCCGATAGCGATGCTTCTCTCGCTCGTGACTACATGGCCTACGCCAGTCAAACCCAGGATCGGGGCATCAAAGCGCAACAACAAGGCCGAGTGCTGCCTTTCATTGGCGGTCTCCTGGCCACTGCGGCCAGCCTCTTCGCCTGACGGAGTCGAACGATGTCTTACGCAAATCCGAACAGGCAGAACCGGCAGGACGCCCGCCAGAGGGCCCAGAGCCAGCAGAACAGTCGGCGACGGAACCGTGGCGGTTCTGGCCAGCAAGCGCCCGCGGCGACCACGCCAAGCACGACGCCCGCGGCCGCTGCAGCCTCTTCCTCTGGCACGGCACCCGCCGCAGTCGCGAACGCTCCTGCTGCCACTCAATCGAGGCAGGGAGGCGGCTCGTTCTCCACGGTGCCAGGCGAGCTCATCAATCAGGGCCTGGGTGGGCTCACCCAGTGGGGCAACACCTACGGCAAGGACAACGAGACGGTTGGCGGACTTGTGCATGGCGCAATCGCTGACATCTACAAGACGCAGGCGAATACTGGTCTGGCTATTCAGTACAACGACGCCTTCCTCGGCTCCCTGGGTAAATACCAGGCCGGTCAGGAAGACCTAAAAACCGGCAATACCATGAAGCTCATGGGCCTCGAAGGTGCACTCGCCAGCAACCTGCTGGGCCGGCAAGGGGAAGAGCAACGTGCTGGCTACCGTGTGCAGGGAGAGGAGCAACGTGCTGGTTACCGCACACAGGGAGAAGAGCAGCGCGCCGGTTATCGCACGATGGGCGAGCAGGAACGTCTCACACAAGGCGATAAGACAAACCAAGAGTTGCGGCTGCGAGCGGATGCCAGGGGCGCGATACGTTCACAGGGTGCTCGCTTCTATGGTTGATGACGACAACGCCTGAAGGACCGGTCCCCATTTTCCTGGCGGCCCTCGATAGCGACCGCCGCGAAGGATTCCTGAATTACGCCGAGCACACATACTCGATCTACGAGATCTGGCTGTATGCGACGGTGCTCGGGTATCAGGACAGTTTCACGGCGCTGGAGAAGTGGGTCAATAAGTTCTACCGGAAACTGAATCGCCGCGAACTGCTGCTGGGCGAGATCTGCAAGCTGGAGGCGGACATCGACTTTCTGCGGCAACAGGTGCAGGCCGACCTGGTCAAACCTGATGCGGCCGCATCTCGCATCGCGCACCTCTCCAAGGAGCTGCGCGGCCATGTCGCCGAAGTCGAGCGAATGAATAGGACCACTGATCGACGCGGCTTGATCATGGCCGGGGCTGATCGGGTGCTGCGCGAGCTGAAAGTGATCTTCAAGGGTAATGACGACATGCTCAACGCCCTGGATCTGGCCGGAGAATCGGTATGGAAGCTGCTGACGGACGAGGGTTGAGCAGGCGCCTGCCGCGTCGGGTGAAACGGGTAGATTGTGGCTATGCCCGCAAGCTCAGCCGCACTTGCCTTACGCCGTAGCGCGCAGCTGGCGGCACGGTCGATCGTCAAGGAGGTGGAGGTCGAGATTGAAGAGACCCCGCCTCACATCCTGAAGGCCCGCGAAAGCTTTAGCCATTTCTGCACGCTGATGGGCAAGCCGCCTGCGCGGCACATGAAGGAATGGCACAAGGCATTTCTGACCGGGCAAAGCAATGACCACCTGCTGGATATAGCCGGCCCGAACACTTGCTTGCTCGCGAGCAGGGGTAGCGCCAAAAGTACGGTGCTCGGCTTATTGCTGGGTTGGCTGATTGGCCGCCATGCAATGGCCAAGAAGCTGTTGCGGATTCTCTACGTCTCGTACAACGTTGACGTAGCCCGGAACAAGAGTGCAGCAATCAAGAACCTGATTCTCTCGAAGGAATACCAAGAGGTCTTCCCGAGTGTTCGCCTGTCCAAGACGAGGACGTCGGATGAGCTATGGAGCATCGACTGGGAGCACGCCGAGGTTGACGTGCGTGGTGAGGATGCCTTCACGATCGCCTGCGCTGGCCTGAAGGGCACGATCACCTCCAAGCGAAGTTCGTTGATTGTGGTGGATGACGCGATCAAGAGCGCGGCCTCGATCGCCAATCCAGACATTCGCCGCGAGATGGAGACGAACTGGACAAACGTGATCGTGCCGACCATGTTCCAGGGTGCGCGGGCGATCGCCCTGGGCACTCGATTCCACTTCGACGATCTGTTCGCGACGATCTTCACGGAGAAGAAGGGCTGGAAGATCATCACCCAGTCCGCCCTGCGCTACGACGATGACGGCCGCCCCCGCTCTTACTGGCCGGAGATGTGGTCGACCAAGTACCTGCTGAAACTGCAGCAGGACGACCGCATCGCCTTCTCGTACCAGTACCTCAACCAGCCGGTGCGAACGGCAGAGCTAGGCGTCAGTCCGGAATTATTCGTGCGCGGAGAGGTGCCCGACACCTACGACACGATCGGCGTGGGCATTGACCTCTCGGCCGGCATGAGCGAGCGCAACGACTGGACCGTGTTCACGTTGGCTGGCCGCGTCGATGACAAGTGTTACGTGATCGACTACAAGCGGATGCGCTCGATGGGCAATCTCGAGAAAGTCGAGGCCCTCTGCGAGCTCCTGCTGGAGTGGAATCTGCTAGCGACCAACGACGCAGGCCAATACTTCCCGACGAACTCGCCGGTAGTGATCTGGCCAGAGGTGGTGGCGTATCAGAAGAGCTTCGAGGGTGACCTAAAGCGGGTGCTGTTCAACGAATGGGGGCTGCACAACCTGTCGGTCTCACCGGTCAAGGGCTTTCGCGGCGACAAGCTGGCGCGGCTGCGGGGCATCCTGGGTCTATTTCAGGCCAAGAAGATCATCTTCAACAAGTACCGCGACTTCAGCTGCATGATCGATGAGATCACCAACTTCGGCCATAGCCCACACGATGACTGTGCCGACAGCTTGAACATCGTGGTGCAGGGCCTGATGCGCCGCGGTGCTGCGCAAGTTGAGTGGACCTAAAATCAACCAATGAGCCAGCCTAAATCCGAGCGTTTCCGGCGCATCCTTGAGGCCGCGCGCAAGCGTGACGGCAACAGCGGCACGGACACGATGATCGTGAACTCGCATCTCGCGCAGATGCGGATGTTCATGCTGCGACAGGGGCTGGAGTTCTACCCGGCTCAGGATACCTTCGGCTTCCGCAAGTCGTTCCTGGCTGCCCTGATCGAGGAGAACGAGATTGACGCTCGCCTCGAGGGCATCGTCGATGACTTCCTGATTGACGGTAAGGGGCTCTGGTATTTCCGCCCGGTGCGGGACACCTACCGGCTGATGTGGTTCAGCCGCGACAACTACCGCGCCTATTACGACGCCGCCGGTCAGCTGGAAGAGGTAGAGCTGATCTACAGCTTCTCGGTGCGTGACGGCATGGGCGGCATGGCGGCCTTGGCGGGCGATGGTGGTTCGCTGCGCTACGTCAAGCTGCAGGTGCGTCGTGACGTGATCAAGGAGTCGATCACCACTGAGAAGCCGAGCTTCGACGTGGGCGTGAGCAGCCTGAACTACGCCCCGACCGGCACCCGTACGCTCACCAACAGCCTGGGCTTCATCCCGGCGGTCGAGGCGTTCAACAACATGCGCTCGACGGGCATGGATGCCTCGGGCGAGTTTGACTGGCTGAGCGACCACATCGTCACGCACGACGACCTGGTCAAGAACATCCGCGCCAACATCACCTTCTACGGCAACCCGACCCTGGTCTCAAGCCGGCCCAAGCAGGATCTGGTGGAGGCGGGCGATAGCGAGGAGTTCCGCCCGACCATCTCGTCCCAGGCCGGCTTCTACGCCGCCAATCGTCCATCGACGCGGGTGAGCAGCCCACTGGGGAGCGGCACGGGTCCTGGCATGCGTGTGCCGCGGATCATCGCCAACATCGAGGCCACCGACCGCGTTGCTTACATCACGCCCGATGCCGTCTCGGGCGATCAGAACCTCTACGCCCGGCAGTACCGCGAGGAGCTGCGCAGTGCCCTGGGCGGCGTGGATGAGCTGGGCGTGAGCACCGGCGCGACCGCCTATGAAATCAAGTCGCTCTTCGGGCGAGCGGCAACGACGGCGTCACGCAAGTGCCGCGGTCTACTGACCTACGGTTTGTGCAAGCTGCTGGCGCTGATTCTCTTCCACGAAGAGCAGATCTTCAAGGATTCGTTTGCAGCGGCCATCAAGCTCGAAAAGCCGCCGATTCCCCTGCGGGAGGAGTTCCCGGACGCCCAGCAGTTTGAAGACGCGGTGGCGCAATTCCGCGAGGCATTCGCATCCTTTGAGCAGGCTCTCGACCAGAAGATCGGCGAGGCCGTTCAGAACCGCTCCCTGCCGCCCGGCGTGGTTGGTTTGATCCCCGACGGCGATCGCAAGGTGGACTGGCGTTGGCTGGGTCCGGTGTTTGAGGAGTCCACGGAAGATATACTGAACTCAAGCATTGTCGTGCGCAACCTTCAGGAACTCGGCGTCAACAGCATCGAGGCCCTGAGGTACCTCTTCCCGGATAAAACCGACGAAGAACGCAGCTCGATGCTCAGTGGCTACCCATTCCGGATGGCGCAGGCCACACAACAAAGCATTGGCACCTTCCTGACGCTGATCCAAAACATGCGTCAGATCCCGCATCCACAGGCTCCGGACCTGCCCCTGTTGGCGGACCCCAAACTCGATTTGACGCCCTACGTCTATCGAGCCCTTGATTTCCTTAAGCGAGAACTGACCTATGCAGGACAGTACAACGATGGCGACGGCAGTGGCGACCCCGCAGCCCTCGATCCCATCCAGCGTGGCCGCGCCGACCGTGGCCTCCCCGCAGCAGACAGCGGCCCAAGCTTCGTACCCGACGGCCCAGGCCTATACACCGGAGGCGCCGGTTTCGGCACCCCAGGCCAACCCATGGCAGGCGGCGTACCAGGGGCTCCTCGCCAGTCTGAGCGGGACGCAACCCTCCCAGCCCCAGGCGTACTCCTCGCCGCAGATCCCACAGGCGGCCCCTATCCCGGCGGCCTACCCGCAGGCAGCAGTGAGCTACCAGGCGGCTCCATCCGTTACGGCGCCGCTGACCTCGCTGTACCCACAAACGCAGGCCTATTCCCAGGCGACTCCGGCACAGGCTCCGAGCTACAGCAGCGCGCCGAGCGCAGCCGCGAGCGACGAGTATCTCCAAAGCGTCAGCAACGAAAGCCTTGAGGTCCTGCAGCACTTCGGTGCAGAAGCTCCGGCACTGCTGAACCGCTACGCCTGTGTCGTCGAGGATGCCCTGCTGGCTCAGGCCCGTCAGACGGCCGAGACGATGCAGCAGCTGCAAACCCTGCAGGGACAGCTGGGCCAGTCGCACGGTGTCATCGCCGCCGCCGCTGAGGACAATGCCGCGTATCACACGCTGCTGACCAACCCGGACCTGCTGGCTGATTACGTCAACGAGTTCTACGGCCCGAACGGTCCCTACCCGACCGAGACCTCGCAGGACCGCCTGGCTGCAGAGGTGGCCGCCAACGAGCGCGTCATGCCCGCAGCAGCTCCGGCCTACCAGCGCCCGCAAATGCCGATGCCCTCTCCTGAAGTGCAGGCCTCCTCGGGTGGCGATGACTTCTGGTCCGTGTTCTCGCAGATCAGTGATCGCAATCCCGCCGCCGCCTGGCAGATCCTGTCGCAGGCGACCCCCGAGGCCCTGCGCTCCAAGGTGCTGGTCTCCGAGGGCTGATTTCGTCGTGTCACGCCCCGCTGCGGCGGGGTCTTCCCTATGAACCTCCCTCGTATTAACCCCGACGCACTGGGCATGAACCAGGCTTCGGGTTCTCCGTCTGCTGAGCAGCTGCGGCAGTCCATGCAGCAGCTGGCCTCCAAGCAGCAGGCCATGCAAGTGCCCGCCCAGACGCAGGCAATTGCTGGCCTGCAACAGGCGGCTACCCAGCAAATGGCGGAGGTCAACACCCGTCAGCAGCTGGCTGAGCAGGTCCTGCAAAACGCCAAGCTCAAACTGATGGAGCGCACGGGTCCAATGCCTGGAATGGGTGCAATTGCGGCTCATCAGGATCCCCGCGCACTGCTTGCCGCCATCGGGATGGGTTAGATCCGATCTCGTTAGATTAGGTCTACTGCGGACAACGTGAATGCGATTGGCCGGTAGCCCCGAGGTTTACGATGCCCTGGCTCGGCAGTACGTCGGTCAGGGCATTCCTCGTGTCGCGGCTGATCATCTCGCCGCAGAGGTGCTCACCGATGGCGATGCCGTCGATACGCGCACGGACACCTTTTTCCGTCTCTACGAGCTATTGCAGTCCAAGGGCTACAGCGAAAATGCTGCTCAGCATCTGGCCGTAGAAATGATGGAAGGCCGTGAACCCATGGCCGCTAGTACCCGCCGCTTTGCCGGAATTTATGGCGACGCATCCGCAGACGCTTGATCGTGCCTGTGAGCTGATCGAGCGTTTCGAGGGGATCGAGACCGAGGCGTATCTTGACCCGGTTGGCGTACCGACAATCTGTGCGGGTGTCACGCGCTACCCGAGCGGGGCGCCGGTACGCATGGGAGACATCTGTGATCCACGCATCTGCCGCGCACATTTGGAGTCGCTGCTGAAGAGGGAGTACCTCCCCGCTGTCTGCTGCATCCCGGGCTGGGGCGAGCTTGGCCGCGAACGTCAGGCCGTGCTGCTCAGCTTCGCGTGGAACATGGGCGCACGGTTCTATGGCGCGGCCGGCTTTGAGACGATCACGCGCGTATTGCGTGATGGCGCCAAGCGGCCCGAGATCTATGGCCAGATGGCCCAGGCCCTGGCGTTGTACGTCAATGCCGGCGGTCGCCCCCTGCAGGGTCTGATCGAGCGCCGCAAGCAGGAAGGTGCCATTTGGAATTCAGAAGACAACGGAACCATGAAATTCATCGCCAATCAGGACACACTGCTCAAGAAGGCTGCCATCGACAGCCACTACCTCTCGGATGCGGGCAAGCGGCCCTACGCAAAAGGCGAGGTGTTAGCGGTGACCAAGCTGGAGGAGATCCCGGCTGATAGCCACGCCTGGCTGACGCTGAATGGCAGTGGCGAGCGCTGGGCTGCGTACCTGCCCCACTGGCGAGAGGAACAGGCCAAGCCAGCGCCGGCCGCAGCCAAGGGAATCGACTGGAGCGATTTTGCCTGCCCCGTCGGTAAGTACATCACCGTTGGCGAGGTCCTGCAGTACGACGCCCGCAGAAAGCCGGTGCCAGGCAGTGAAGTTGAAAAGGCGATCATTGGCGTCTGCCGCGAGTTTGATGCGATCCGCGAGGCCTGGAGCGGCCCTCTTGGGGTCACCAGCGGATACCGCCCTGAACCGATCAATAGCCAGGTCGGCGGTGTGCCCAACAGCTATCACGTCAAGGGGATGGCGCTGGACATCTATCCGATCGGCGAGTCGCTGCAGAAGTTCCACGAATGGCTAGTGCAGCGATGGAGCGGCGGTTATGGCGATGGCCGCCCGAAGGGCTTCATCCACATCGATACGCGCAATGGCGGCAAATTCAGCGCCCGTCCAGGCGTGCGTCCCTCGGCGGTCTGGGATTACTGATCTCGTTAGACTTGCTTTATCTGGCGTAATTGCGGCGCGCTGTTATGGCGGTCATCGACAAGGTTAATCGCAGAGGCTCCTCTGGCAAGCGCGTACTCACCGGCCCTGGCGAGCTGGTGGGCCCGAAGCCTGCTACGGCGGCTGTCTTCAACTCCGTCACCCGCATCAACGGTCCGGTCGATTTCTACGAGATCACCGACGGCTCCGGTACCGGGATCGGTAACTACACCGTGACGATCCGCCCCTTCAGCGAGAACGGCTTTGCCGGCACCTTGAACGGAGTCGGTGACGTAGCGCTGATCAAGCAGACCAACGGCGTCACGACTCCCACGGCGGCTGCAACCTTGCTAGGCAAGAAGCGTCCCCGCAATAGCAAGGCATCTGTTGCCTTGGGCCCCTTCACGATGGGCACCAACGACCGCTTGTTTGTGGCGATTGAGCGCAATGCCGTTTCGACTCTGAAATATCAGATCGAAATCGACAAGGCCTGATCAGCGCCCCTGACCGCGACTCTTCTTGCGTCCGTGGCTGGCTTTGCTACTGCGGACGCTTTGCCCTTGACGGGTCTTTTTGACCACCGGATCCTTGTGAATTGCGGCGGTCGGTGATTTCTTGGGCTTGGCCATCAGACGAGGCGGATGGCGAGTGCGCCTGAGTTGAACTGCACGGTGTCACCTGCAACCACATCGACTGAGGTGGTCAACGAACCCGATGCCAGGAAGTTGCCGGCAGTTACCGCATCCCAGACGCCAAAGTGCGTCACGGTCGCACCAGCCGAGGCGTTGGTCGTGATCTGAACAGAGCTGCCGTTGGTGATCTGGAAGCCACCACCGGAGGCCGCGCCGACCACGCTGAAGGTCGAGGTCGTGATGGCGGTGCGGTTGGCACTGCCTGTAATTGTGGTCTGTACGTTATTCGCAGTCCCTGCGGTGCCGGGGTCGCCGGAATGCAGGCTCACGTAGACAGTCGACAGCGCAGTCGGGAAGGTCGTCCCTTTGATCCAGACGAGAATCTTGTCGGCAAGATACTGGGAAAACGCCATGTCCCGTCCGGACTACCTATGGGCAACAGTTGGATTCTAGGAAGCCAGATCGAGTGCCGATCAGTAGCCGTAGCCGCCGCCGCCTGACGCTGTTCGTGTCAGCGTAGCCGTGCTGGTATTGGCTCCAGATGCAGTGCCATTCAGGCGCCAGTTCATCATCAGGCGCCCAGAGGGAAGCCCCTGGCCAAGAGCAACGCCGCGCATGATGGCCAGCGTGACCAGAGTGATAGGCGCAGAGCCTGTGGCCGAAGTACTGGTAGAGAGGTTCTTGATGGTGACCGGCCGCACCAGGGTGCCGCTGGCTGGCGCAGTACCAAGCGCGGGACCTGCAACCTTGCTGAGCGGGAAGCGGCCGGAGGGAGTAAACGTGCCACCTCCAGTGCCCGCAAGCAGCGCGTAGCGACCCGCGTAAACCGTGATGGCGTACGGCAGAGGTTGCCACTGATCGCAGGCCACCGTGACGTAATACACGCCTGCGGGGAGCCGAGCATAGGACTCGTCAACATCCGTGTTGTGGATGTCGTTGAGGAAGGCGTAACCGTCCTCCGTGAGTGGCAGTGGGCGCCGATCGCCGTCGAGGACGCCAACGCGGACTAGGCGGTCTGTCGTTGCGCCGGTCGCACGCTTGCGGACCCGCAGCTCCAGGTCTCGAGCCAGTTCGACTTTGACGTAGATCGTGTTGGTGCCGCTGTGGCCGCCGACTGTTCCCTCAACATCGGCAATCAGGATTTCGGTGCGGCCGAGGTCCTTGGCTTTGGTGACGGCGTTGTACTGAACGTAATACGGCCTGAGGAAGGATGACGATGTGACATCACTGCCGCCGTAACTGGTGCGTATGGCTTCGTACGTCTCTGACTGCGATGCTGTCGTCATAGGTCGTACACCAGGCACTCTGGCGCTGATGGATTGTCATCGCAGAAATCCAGGAACTTACGCCTGAGACCCGAGTCTTCGCAGACATTGGACTCCCTCTGCCGGGCAGGTTGCGCTGCTCCGTCGGGCTGATCATCCACCGGTAGCGCGCGACCCGACATATAATCCCCGGGTATATGGCGCCATGCTAAAGGAATAGGCGGCGACTTCCGCAAAACCAGGCGCCGCCGCACGCTGATCAGACGCACGGCGGATCACTTTCCAGTCCGGGGAAACGGCAAAAATCCGGACTCCTGGGAGTAAGGCCCCTGACGCCGTTCTTCTTCGGGGCATCTCTACGCTAGCGACGGCGTGATGGCAGCACATAAAGCGATGGCGTTCGGTGCGGCGGCAAGTACGGGCGCAGCCAATTCTTCACTTTGGACGTCTCTTCGATCGGGAATGAGATTGTTGATGCCGGTCCCTCGACTTCTCGGTTGTCGATCGGAATCCCCTGCGCCTCAAGCCAGCGGCATACGACATCGCGGTCATCTTTAAGACGGCGATGCTCGATGTGCAGCCCCTTGCTCCGCTCGCAGCCACCCTGGGTCCATAGGGCGGCGACTAGGTGGCGAGCGCCAATCTCCATGGCCTCCGCGCTCAGGTGGCGGCAGTCGCGTGGGTAGAGCAGCTCATACACCCGGTAAAGCTCTGGACTATGAAAGCGCAGGCGATGAACGTCGTAGAAGCTCTCCCCAGGCACGATGTCATACACCAGATCCAAAGGGCCGTCATGCGCTGAACGAAGCCGCCGACCGATGTAGCGCAGATAGGTTCGATCGCGCTCGCAGAGGCGAATCTCAAGCCATGGCCGCTTCTTCGCGCCCTTCAGTGCAAGCGTCCCGTAAACGGCGCTGTAGCTCAGTGCGAGCGCTACGAAATGCGCTGACATCCCAGATGCCCTCTTGGAATAGGTGCTGACGAGTGATCGGTGCGTACGGTTTCAGGGCCTGGCGGATCTTGCTGCATTGCTCAGCAGGGAACGCCAGCCTTGGCCGCACAAGGGCCAAGCTGACCTCGGATCGAGCCCCGGTCAGCATCACTAGCCAGTCGCGTACTAACTCGGCCTCCTGCTGACTGCCCCCGACCCGGGCGAGTTGTGCGCTGCCGTCTTTGCTCAGCCGAGCCCCCTCCGACCAGAGCCACGCCGCCGCCTGCGCCCCCAGCATCTCAAGCGCGGTCGACGTGATAGACCGCTGCCGGCCCGGGTAGAGCAGGTTGTAGATCGGGAACAACTTGGCCGATGACACCCGAAAGCGCAGCGCCAGGGTGCGCTTGCCGTTGTCCCGCAACGTGCACCCGTAGGGGACAATTTCCGCCTTGGTCGGCAGGAATTGGCGGAATTCGGCGACCTTCTCCTCCAGGAACGCCGACTCCGAGACCCCCGCTGTCAGCGTCAACTGGACAAAACCGCCGCCTGGACTGCGATATGGGACGAGGTTGCCATCAGCAAGGAGCAGGCCAAGCAGTCCGCGGACGTCTGCTGGGTCCAAATTTGTACCCTATAAAACTGCACTATAGTAAGGCGCAGAGGGCAGCTCGCCTGCTCTCTCGCTCGCCTTACCCTCTTCGGAGCATTTGATCCCATGTGGATTGACAATGACTTCCCGAAGCTGTTAGGTGCCGAGCTGTACCGGCCTCACCCGAGTTATATCGTGGAGATGGCTGTTGAGCCTGTCGTAGTACACGACTTTGCAAAACAGCCGGGGCAGACTGTACAGCTTGACCGTTAATTGACTGGTTAGCGGTCATTAAATCCCGTGAATTCAGGGAACCCCTCCTAAGCTTTAATCGGCAGTAGCCGAGAACCTCGACAAGGAAAGCCGGAATATCGGCAGCATCTTTTATGCATCTCGGCTCTGCCTGGATGTTGGGGAATCCTGAGCCAAGCCGCCTGGGAACAGGTGGAAGGTGCAACGACTAGGTCATGGAGTCCAGGACGGACGGTAAAGACCCACGAGCGCGGGACGGTCGCACGGCCGAAGAGATAGTCTGACCTGCATCAATGGAAAAGATGCAGAACCATCGGATAAAGAGCCGATGGGGTAACAATGTGTACCGCTTCTGGGGAGCACCGGGCACCAAGGACAGCCGTGAACGCACGGCTGATCAAACCCTTGGCACCGCCTCTTCTCGCAGTATTGTCAAGGACAAGGTTCTTGTATCCCTTAAGGAATACACGGGCCCCGCAGATCCTACCGATACTGCTGCACCGAGCACTTTCAAGATTGCTCGCGAAACCCTGCTTACCGCCCAGCGTCTTCTGCTGGATACCGGTAACCTGAACGTCTTCCATCAATCGATTGGAAGTCTAACTCTGCTTGATGACTCGGCCGAAAGGCTAGTGGTCGCCTAGGCGGAAACGCTTAGGGCAATACGGGGTGAATTGCTGGGAGCCCTTTCCGATCATGCCAGCGATCGGAGGAGGGTCAGGAGCTACAACGCAGCCCGGAAGGGCAATCGTGAACGCCTGAAAATCCTGATACCGCATGGGTTATCAGCAGCCAAGCCAGACCACAATCTGGAAGGTTCAACGACTAGGTCCCGAGAGGCAACTCGGTAACGGACCCACGAGCGCCCCGCACCTGTACCTTGTTAACTGAAGAAGATTCTGTACTTTCGTTCAAGACGAAAGACCCCCTCCGTCGTGCCTTCGTAAAGAATGCGAGCCAAGGCAATGGCGTTGTCTGCATACCAACGCAAGACGTAGGTATTGCGGTCGCGACCCAGGGACGTTGCTCGCGGGAGGACTGAATCAGCCCACGCTTTGCAGCCGAGAGCGAAATGCTCACTGGCTGTAGTGATCTGGGCTGCCAATGCTCCACACGAGCGCCGCCCCACGGAACCGTCGCCATCGAAGACCCCCCTGACGTAGTGACTGACAAACTCACTCGGCAGATCCGGCCACTCGAGGGTTCGAGACTTCCGGGGCGTGACACCATGCCGGATCAAGTCTGCTGCCATTGCTGGACTAGTGAATTTCACCTGCAGCATCGGCGACCCTTTTCGGGTTCGCAGAGGCACGCCAGGGAAGCCCACGCATTCGGCATATTGCTCTAGAGCTTGGCGATCTCGCTCGTGGAGGGCAAAGCCGACTCCTCGAGGTACGTTGTTCTCGGTCACGATCCAGCCATCGGCGGATAGGAAGCCGAGCCAGTACACCTTCTGGGGCGCGTCAAGCTCCCCGAAGAAGTCCTCGTGGACCTCGCGGCGGTAACTCACGGCTCGACGGGCTCCGGGCTTTCGCTCATACGCATCGTCGTACTTGCGGCGTCCGTGTTTCTGAGCGAAAGATCGCACACCGGCCGCCTTCCGATGGTGGGTAGCAGCAGTCCGGGACAGCCCGTACAGCTCTCCAATCTCCTTATCGGAGAGCACGTCGGTCAAGCCGTCAAGCGCCTCGCGCGAAAGGGCATTTAGAGGGATCTTCAACAAGACAAGGATGGTGAAGATATAGTCTAACCTTGCTCGATGACAAAGAGCAAGCGTGCGGATAAAGAGCCGCGCGGCCCTTTGGGGCACTGGTGACCGTCGCTGGCGCGACCGTGTATTCGCCGATGAGCTGTTCAAAGCTGAAGCCAATGGCGCAGCTGACAGCACCAAGGGTGGTTACTACTACCCGCTGAAAAAGGCAAAGGCCGCTTCTGCGCCTTTCCTGACCTACGCAGCCGGTGAATCTGCCAAGTTTGATGTCAAGACCGACCTCCTCGAGGTGGTCAAGGACATGCGGAAGCGTAACGTGCCTGGAACATGGGCCTGTACGGCGTGAGTCGTACAGCAAACAGGGTGAATTGCTGGAACCCCTCCACTACACGGGGAATCAGCAGCCAAGCCAGACCACAATCTGGAAGGTTCAACGACTAGGTCCCGAGAGGTAACTCAGTAATGGACCCACGAGTGCCCTGCTACTCCATCGAGTAGATGAGATAGTCTGACCTCGCAGGATGGCAAACTGCGAGAACCGAGGGATAAAGAACCCTCGGGGTAACAAAAGTGACGTTCGCTGACGGCTACTACCGCTGCATCGCGGATCCTACCGCGATGATGCACCTGCGCCAGAACGATGCGTTCCGTGAGATCGCTCGTTACGCTGGCAACGGCATGGTGAACCCCATGCAGCCCGAGTTGGCTCCTAACGCCAACTTCTTCCGTGGCATGGGTCCCGCCTATGGCCAGGCCGGCTTTGTTGCTGGTCAGCCCGTGATGCCGTCTGGCTTTTTATTTGAGGGCGTCCGCTGGTTCGAGAGCACCAACCTGCCCGAGAAGAGCCTGCAGGTGACCATCACCGACGCGTCGATCACCTCGACCGTCACCACTGCTGCTCCGATGCTGTTCTTCGGTCCTCAGGCCGTGGGCGTGGGCATCGGCGGCAACAACGCTCAGATCCTGCTGAACAACAACGACGATTTCAGTCGTTTCATCATCATGATCTGGTCGCTTTTCGCCGGTTTCGAGATCCTGAACAAGGACTTCGTGACCGTCGCTTACTCCTTCGTTTACTGATAGGAGGTAACGAATCATGGCGAAGAGCATCTACCCCGGTAACTACGTCAACCGACTGAGCTCCTACCAGGGCCAGCCGGTGATCGCCCTGCCGGGTCGCGCTTACTACCATCTGACCGGCTACGCGCTCGTGACCTCCGCGGGTGCCACCAGTTTTGATGTGATCATCCCCTCGCCCGACCTGCGGGCGGATGACAAGCCCCGCGCCAACATCACCGGCCTGGTGGTGCCCGTGGGTGCCAAGGTCTACCAGCTGGGCATTCGCGTGCCCGACATGCGCAAGGATCGCGGCGTCGGCACTGCCACTAGCGGCCTGGTTGGCACTAACACCAACCGGCTGAAGCTGGCGAGCGCCGTCGGCACGACCGCCACCGGTCAGATCGCTGCAACCGCCCTCGGTACCGACTCGTCGGCCGTGGCCGTGGCGAGCACGACCGTGGCTCCTGTGCAGAGCGCCTTTGGTGCGATCACCCCCGTGGCGATCACCGGCAGCGCCCTGACCCTGAAGGTCTATGTGACCGACAGTACCGGCACTGCGGCTGGTTCCAACCTGACCTCGACCCAAACCGGCGGCACGCCGATCATCGTGGAAGTCGCGTACTACCTCGATGACGACATTGCCGACCTGAACGAGGTGGCTGTGCCTTACATCACTGAGAGCTGAGGCACGTGACCCTGCTAGACGGGGTCTTTACAATGAGGGCGTCTGAATGATCAGGCGCCCTTTTTTGTTTCGCTATGGCGCTGTACCAGAACCTGAAGAACGGTCAGATTGTCGAGTTCATCGCCCATCACGACAAGGATTGGGCCATGATCCGCAATTCGACGGGCTCGATCCAATACATCGCTCTCGCCGACCTGGTGTCGTACGAGCCCGGCAAGGGCCGCACCGGCGAGACGCCCAAGCCTCAGTCGGCGGAAACACCGCTCGATGAGGACACCATTCCCGAGTCCGTCATTCCCGTCGACACTCGCTTGAACATCAATGCCGCGAGTGCCGAGGCGATTGCCAAGGCCGTCAAGGGCATCGGCTACTCGACCGCGAAGAAGATTGTGGAGTTGCGCCTGAGCCTCTCCGGCGAACGGTTTAGCAACCTGGATCAGCTCAAGCGCATTGGCCGTGTGGACTGGGATCAGGTACTGGCTGAAGATCTGATCTATATCGGCTGAGCTTCTTAGAATCTGAAGAGATCGGCGGCACCTGTCATCGAACTCAGCGAGTACGACAAAAGCCGTTGCAGGTGGCACCTCGGCTACAACTCCGGGGCGGGCCTACCTGCGGGCGATCTAGCGCGACTAGAGGAGGCGATGGCACGCGTGCCAGATAGCTACTTCTACTCACGGGTCATTGAGCACCTCGACCGGTGCGACAAGGCCTATCGCGTCTCGCAGGTATTCCGAGTCGAGGACCAGCCGCAGCCGAGCCGCATCGAGCGGATCACCGGCGATACGGACCGTGCGATCTATCAGTCCGATCCGCTGAAAGCGGCGAAGGACTACAGGGAGGTCTACCTGCGGGAGGTCGATCTCTTGGCCGAGACTCTTTACGTGGCGAATTACCGCCGCGAGGAAGTGCGCCGCTACGCCTTTGAGCGCACCGGCGCGGAATTCATCATGGCCCTCCCGGGGCCAGCAGACACAGCCGTTGGCACGCGAGTCGCGCAGGCCACGGGTTCCATGAATTGGAGGTAATTGCGTGGCGGCGCAGGGTTGGATCACGGTCCCTGGCAAGGGCAAGCGCTGGCGAGACGGCAGCGGCAAGTTGACCTACATGCCACCGGCCTCGGCGGGCGTAGCTGCGCAGTTGTCGGCGCCGGTCGAAGCCGCGTTGAATGGCGCGGTCGATGCACTTAATCGATACGGGGTTGGTATCACCCCGGCCGCCAGGGCGGAGTACCTTGGCGCACCCGCGGCTTCCACGGACTGGCGCAAGAACCCTGACGGGTCTCCGCGCATTGGCAACGCGGCGACGGCGGACCTGATTGCTGGGCAGAACGCCGCGATCAAGGCTTACGACACCCCAGCGCCCGGCCTGACAGCCCCAGCGCCGCAGGTGACGCCAGCAGTGCGGGCTCGCCAGGAGGCGGTGACCACAATGGCGCAGCAATACGCGCCGCAGGACTACTGGAAGAGCCAGACCGGTGCCGCCCTGGCCGAGGCTGCCAAGAGTGGCCCTCGCGCCGGAGAGGCGGGTTACGCCCAACGCGCCGATATTCAGGCCTGGATCGAAGCCAATAAGAACGCCCCCAAAGGCGCTGATGGCAAGAACATCGTCGAGCGCTTCCTCGAGAAGCAGCGAGCTCAGGGCCTGCTCGATGCCTCTGGCGGCGGTGAGGCGTTCTTGGGCGAGCGCGTGGCAATGCCCGTCGACGCCGAGAGTGCAGCGCAGGCGGCCCGGCGAGGGCTGGTTGGCTTCGAGGGCAATGCCTTGGAGCAGGCCCAGGCCGACGTGGCGCGCCTGCAGGCTGGCGAACGCGGCGAGATGATCAGCCGCGCCTTCTCCGGCCGGCTGAGTAGCCCGGAACTCGATCAGCTGCTCGCTAAATACCGAGTCTCGGGCGCCGATCTTGGCGCTTACGCCGATGCCTTCACCATGAAGCCGAGCGACGTGGCGTTCAACGGCACCGTCAACCTGTCTCCGGGGCAGGGCATGTCCATCGGCCAGCGACCGATTGAAGCCCCAGAGGTCCGACAGCACTCCCTGCAAGCAGTCGCTCCTGCGCAACCGGCGCAGGCTGCGTCGACTGGGGCAAGCGGTAGCTTGGGCATGCAGCCCACCAGCGCCAGTGCCTCTCAGGTTGGCGTAGCGCCGGCACGGAGCGCGGACCCCGTGAATACGCCGAATCCGGCTGACGAACTCGCGCGGCTTCACCTGACCCGGGCCGCCCGACTGGGTTACTGAGATCATCACCATGACACGCAAACCCGCAGCGAACGCCGCTCAGCCCCTGCCGAACGGGTGGCAGCTAGATCAGGCGCGTCAGGCGATGGCGAGCAAGTTCTTCACGACGGGCAACGGCGATGGAGTGCCGAAGTCAAACCCGCAAAACTTTGAGTCGTTCCTGGAGCGGCCCAACCCCGTGGCGCCTGGCTACTCCGGCAACGAATTCGTTCGGGCCAACCCCTACGGAGACGCCATGCAGGCGGCCGTGCTGGACACCCCGCAGTTAACCCGCCCCGTGCCCGCAGCCGCGCGAGTCATGGCCCCGTCTCCCGCTCCGGGCGCGGAGCAGCAGGTCAACACGCCGGGTTATGGCTTCAACCCGCAGCAGAGCCCGCTGAACCGGATTGATGTCGCTGCTTATCAGAACGTGCCCCCACCGTTGGGGAGCGGTGGGCCTGCGCAACCGCTTGGGATGTCAACGGGTGTGTCGCTGGCTGGTAGTGGGCCACAACGAAACGTGCCGCCTCCGCAGGCGACATAGCACGGGAGGATTAGACTGTACGTCATGGCGTGCAGCTGTAGCACGCGGAGGCAGGAGTGGCATCAACCAGTACTTCCAAGCAGCCGATGCTGGTCGACCGGCCGCTACATTCGTTCGCGACAATTGGAGGGGTGGCTGGCCTAACGACGGCCACGAACTTCAACACTCCCGCTGCGGCGGGAATGAGTCTGCTGGTCGATTGCAGCTCAAATGATGGAGCCGTGGTCGATGCGCTGTCTGTTGTGATTACGGAGTCAACCACGACGACTAGCACGGTACTGGTATTTCTGAGCACCGCATTGACTGCGTCAGCCGTGACTTCGGCTAATTCGGCGTGCGTCGCAAGTGTGGCGATTCCGGCGGGAAACACGGCGGGTCAACGGGTCAATGTCTCGCTGCCGCCTTTGTGCGTGCCAGTCCCAAACCTGGCGTCGCCGGCTGCAACGATTACGACGTATCCAGCAGAGACCGACAAAAAGAACACCGGTCTTTACGTTCCAAGCACGGCTCTCCTTTACGTGGGCGTGACCGCTGCACTGACTACGCCAAGCGCGAATACGCGAGTGCACGTCTTTGCGCAAGGCGGCTTCTACTGATCTAACGGTGAGCGGCGATGGCTGAGAGCAAACAGCAAAGGGAGCAGGCCAGGAGACTCCTGGAGGACGTTGGCTCGAACCTGGGCCCAAGGGAGGCTGCGAGGATTGCGGAGAGAACGGGTCTCTCTGCCGAAAGGATTGCAGCGATTGCAGAAAACCGCGGGCTCGACACAAGAAATGCAGTACCAGCTCCAGCCCCGGCTCCAGCTCCAGCTGCACCCCCACCTGCGCAGGCTCCGGCCGCCCCTGCGCAGGCGCCTAGACCGGCATCTGCGTGGTCAGCGGCTCCGTTGTATCCAGGGATGTCGAATCCATCGACCTGGGAATCGACGCCAACAAAGTATGTAGCGGCCCCTGGGAGGCCATCCTGGGATCCGGATCGGACCACTACTCCAACTCCAACCCCAACTCCAACTCCAACTCCAACTCCAACTCCAACTCCAACTCCGGCGCCGATTGACTACAACCAGCTGTTTGCGTCATGGGCGAACGCTTTTGGCGCAATCAGTGCTGGTTCAAGGGTTCCCGACAGAAGCCAGGAGTTAGACAGCCTTAGATCTGAACTAAGTAGCGTCACGGCCGAACGAGAGGACGCTAAGGCGCGGGCGCAGGAATACGAGAGACAGCGGGAGCAAGAGCGCGGCATGAGCGTGGACGATCAGTTGCGTAGTCTGCGATCGGGCTATACCGCGTCTGGTGGCTATGGGGCGGGATTGGGAACCTTAGCTAGTGGAGGCGTCGCATATTCAACGTCGAGCCGACAACGAGAAGGAGACATCTACGAAAGTTACCGGCGCAACATTGACAACGCAGGGATGAGCGAGCGTGATTCGGCGCCAGGGGTAGAAGAAATCGAGGTCCAACGGCGGACGCAAGGGAGTGACAGGGGCCGGCGTCGTGCGCTGGCGGCGGGCTCGGTATCGAGCTACTACAGCCGTCGCTTCGGCTGATGGCCAAGGCTTGGGGACCGAAGCTTGACGGCGGATTCAAGCTCGGGTCCGTGCAGCGCTCGCAACGGGCTAAGGCTCCTGGTATCTATCCGTCCAAGGGCGAGGGCCTGGGTGAGTATGGATCGACGGCCTACCCAACAGTAGTTGAGCAATACAACCGGGTTAGCGACTACAGGCGCTGGCGACTCGGCCAGGAGTATTTCTTTGGAACAGGGCGAAGCTGGGGGGATTATCAGATCCACTCTCTTGCTCGCTTTGTCACTGGGGCTGTGGATGGCACCTCCAAGGAAGTCACCACGTTGTTTCCAAGCTCGACCTCGCCAGAACGAGCCTGGTACGCCTCATGCCGGACGAGAGGCTCAATTATTCTGCCCTCACCGCTGACGGCGGCGCAGGTCACGACAGATACGTCAAGCCCCGACCCGAGCAACCATACGCTGACACTCAATGTCCTTGGGGTGCTGACCGCGGCGCAGGTGGGGGTGTTCACGATCTTCATTGGGGATCAATTTGAAGATTCAGCAACCAGCGCCTCGTATCCGGGCGGACTTGTGCAGCGTGACGTCGGCAGCGTGGCATTGACGCTGATCGCGGCAAATCCCGGCTCGCTGACGCTGGTGTTTGATTTGTCGAGGCCGGCGGGGCGGGTCGAGCGCAACGGGCGGGTGTACTGGGAGAACCTCAGTTACAACCCGGCGAGTCCGCGTATCTGGCGTACGGGCGCGGGTCGACATCTGTGCAGCAGCTTTAAGTTCTTCTGCTGCTGTCCGGACCACCTGGGCGGCGCCTTGGCCAACCTGGAGGTGCCGGACAAGGGTCAGCCCCGGGATCGTTTTCCGATGCCGAACGCAGCTCGTGACGTGAATGCGGCATGGGAGCGACAAGGGGCCGGCTATTACCGTCAGTGGCGCACGCTGCCCAGGCGACGGGACGAAAGGCGGGAGTGCAAGCACATCCATGCCATCCGCTGGGAATGCGGGGTGCCCTGGCTTGAGCCAGACGACTATCCGATCGGAGATGATCGGGAGTTCCTGGAGTTCGCGGCTGAGAATGAGCGCCGCTTTTCGAGTGAGGAAATTCTGCAGTATTTCCGGTTGAGGCAGCTCAACTGGGACCGCTTCGCAATGACAGTGGCCGATGCTGTTGGCATCATCCTGTTCCCAGGCGGCGACCCGCGGGATGCGATCAGACCGGATGCGCGCCCCCTGCTGTGGAACGACAGCACAGAGCCCCTGGCGATCTGGTGCCGGCAGAACGACTGGTGGCTTGAGCGGGGCACGCAGCGCCTGAAGATCTTCAACGCAGCGAGCCAGAAATTTGAGTCGACAGTCACCATCGGAGCGACCAGCTATCCTCTGCTGCAGATCGTTGATGCCGGGAGCGCGGGTGCGCCCGTGATCGTGCCGTGAGCGGAATTAGAATCGAAAGAAAGGCCCAAGGGTATGCCTGCTAGTAACGACCCTCAGCGCAGGCCGCTTTATATCGATCGCGTCAATAAGCGCCTGCTCTCGGATCCGCTCGGGGCGGGTGCGTGGCCTGTTGAAGTCCTGCCAGCCGGAGCGTTCTCAACCGCGGGCAGTAATGTCGTCATCGGCAGGTATGGCGCATCGGGGGCGGCGCAGGAGCTAACGGCCGATGTGACAATCCAGCTGCTGAATACGGCCACCACGGAGGTGATCGCGGCGGTGCGGGTGGCGGCGGGGAGCACAAGCGCGCCTGGCGTACTGCAGCTAACGGACAGCACCAGCAGCACGAGTACCACAACGGCCGCCACGCCTAATTCAGTCAAGACGGCCTGGGACCTGGCCAATGCGGCGCTCCCTAAAGCTGGGGGCGCGATGGGAGGGCTCATCACGTTTGCCGCAGGGCAGACAATTACCGGTTACGGAGCGATTGACGCGGCGCAGACCTGGACCCGTGGTCAGAGAGCGGAGGTAACGCTGTTGACGGATGCGGCCTCGATCACTATCAACCTAGACGACAGCAACAATTTTGCTGTCACGCTCGCCGGTAATCGAGTTCTCAACAACCCAAGCAACATCACGCCAGGTCAGTCGGGCAGTATCTTCATTGCCCAAGACGCAACGGGATCGCGCCTCTTATCCTACGAATCGGCGTGGGACTTTGCGGGCGGCGCAGTGCCATCGCTGAGTACAGCGGCGAACGCCGTCGATCGACTGGACTATATCGTTAGAAACTCGACAAGCATTCACGCGGTCCTGACGAAGGCGGTGGCATGAGCGTGTTCCATAACAACATGCTTAGCGGTTCCTCTGGGTCAACTCCAGCGGCGTCTTATCAGATCCAGAGGAGCCTGCGCTTCAACAGTAGTGACAGTGCCTACTTGTCCAGAACACCGAGCGTGGCGGGGAACAGGAAGACGTGGACGTGGAGCGGGTGGGTGAAGCGAACGCAGATAGGCACGTCGCAGATTATTTTTGTTTGCTACATTGATGGTAGCAACTACAGCACTTTCGAGTTCTCCGGCGATCAGCTGCGAGTGTCAAACACTGTAGGAGCCGTCGATAAGTCTGCGCTACTAACTTCGCAAGTGTTCAGGGACACAAATAGTTGGTATCACTTGGTGGTTGCGGCAAACAGTTCTTCGTCCCTAAAGATGTATGTCAATGGGGTAGAGGTAACGCAATTCCAAGTAGTCATTGGGCCAGATGCAACTGACTGGTTCTACAACTCGACAAATGCCCACAACATTGGCCGTTACTCCGCCGGATACTATTTCTCCGGCTACCTCGCCGACATCCACTTCATCGACGGCCAGGCCCTAACCCCCAGCAGCTTCGGCCAGACCGATGCCACCACGGGTGAGTGGGTTCCGATTGCTTATACCGGCACCTACGGCACCAACGGGTTCAAGCTGAACTTCTCCAATAACTCAGCTGCTACTGCCACCACACTTGGCGCTGATAGTAGTGGGAATGGGAACAACTGGACGCCGAATAACCTCAGTGTCACCGCCGGCGCAGGCAACGACTCCCTCGTCGATACACCCACCAGCTACGGCACCGATACGGGTGTTGGTGGGGAGGTGCGGGGGAACTATTGCACGTTGAATCCGCTTACTGGTGGAGGAGGTGCGCTAACTAATGGAAATCTTGATTACACGGTCAGCGCTGGTACTTTCACCAGTGGCTCGATACGTGTCAGCTCGGGTAGTTGGTATTACGAGTTTTCGCTTACCGCTACAGGGGGATCAGGGCGCTGGTGGGGGGGATTTATAGATGAGTCACAGGGCGATAGCTTTGGTTATGCCACTAAATCGTTGATGTACGCCAACGATGGTGTTAACGGCAATAATGCCGCAAGCGGAGCGACATTTACTACTGGCGACATCATAGGAGTTGCTCTTAATGCCTCCACTGGGTCTGCAACTTTTTACAAAAACGGAGTGTCGCAATTTACGATGAACTCCGGTTTGAGCGGTGCTACTTGGCGACCTGTTGTGGGATCCGGTGGTGCTACCTGGACCGGTGTTGTCAACTTCGGCCAACGCCCCTTCGCCTACACCGCCCCCAGCGGCTTCAAGGCGTTGTGCGACACCAACCTGCCCGCCCCGACCATCGTGAAGCCGAACACGGTGATGGATGTGAAGCTGATCACGGCAAACAACAGCACGCAGACGATCAGCGGATTTGCGTTCAGCCCTGACTTGGTGTGGACTAAATCACGATCAAACGCTTACTCTCACTATCTTTACGACACCGTTCGTGGGGTTCAAAAGCCACTGATTAGCAATGCTACAAATGGAGAGGCAACCATTGCAACATCTCTGACTGCTTTCAATTCAGACGGATTTACCCTTGGCCCAGATGATGGTGCCAACTACCAAACGGGTACAGGTGCCGCCTGGTGCTGGGACGCTGGTTCGTCTAACGTCGTCAACACACAAGGCACCATCACTTCTACGGTGAGGGCTAATGCGAGTTCGGGGTGCTCGATATGCACGTTCACGACTCAAAGCACCGGAACAGGAACATTCGGGCATGGGTTAAACGTTGCCCCATCGCTTGTCATTACAAAGGCTCGTGCCGTAGCAAACGACTGGATCACCTATCACGCCTCTGTTGGTAACACTGGGGCACTGCTTCTCAACAGTACAGCCGCCACTGACACGCAGAGCTTCTACTGGAACAACACAACACCAAGCTCGACAGTCGTTACTCTTGGCACAGGTTTTGCCGGCAGTAATTCGCTTGTCGCCTACTGCTTCGCCCCAGTAGCCGGGTACTCTTCTTTCGGCAGCTACACCGGCAATGGCAGCTCAGATGGTCCTTTCGTGTTCTGTAATTTCCGTCCGCGGTGGGTGATGATTAAAAGCTCAAGCAATGCTTATTACTGGATTATTTATGATGCAGCTAGAGATGCGTACAACGCCGCGAGCAAAGAGCTATTCCCTAACGATAGTTTGGCTGAAACAGTTGTCCCTCGTGACATTGATTTCTTGTCTAACGGATTTAAGTTAAGGAACACAGGGACCACAGATAACCAATCGGGAGCCACCTACATCTACGCCGCCTTCGCTGAATCGCCATTTCAGTTTGCTAGAGCAAGATAGGCTATGTCAAGAGGACGTTTTGCAAAAGACCTAGTTGGACAGAAGTTCAACCGCTGGACTGTTATTGCTCGCACAGATCGCCGCGCAGGCAATGGAGGTTTTTATTGGAAGGTCCAATGTGAGTGCGGGACCGAAGGCGAGGTGTACACACAAAGCTTGACTTCCGGCAAGTCAAAATCATGTGGCTGTTACGGACGCGACAACAGCAAAAAGCGCATGACCAAGCACGGCGCTGCTAAGCGTGGATCGCCTGGCTACGAAGCCTATGTGCGCAAGATCCACGAGAAGCGGAAGTATGGGTTAACGCCGGAAATGAAACAACAGCTTCTCTGGCAACAGCATGATGCCTGTGCAATTTGCGGTTACGAGTTTGGGCAGAAACTTGGCGACTACCACATTGATCACTGCCATGAAACTGGCGTTGTGCGTGGCATCCTTTGTGATCGCTGCAATCGTGGGCTTGGGTATTTTCGTGACACACCGGATTTCCTTCGGCAAGCAGCTACCTACCTGAGCCCACAAGGGAACACGACTTCCGGGCTTCGCCCTATGTAACACCGCGTTATCGACCATGTTTCTACTCGATGGCAGGCCACTATCCCCTGACGTGGCGTTCACGGCGACTGACGCTGAGGGCAAGGTCGTCCAGTACCCGCCTAACTGGTTGCGTCTGGCAACGCCGGAAGAGCGAGCGGCAATTGGCATCACAGAGGTGCCTGATCCGCCGGTCTACGACCAGCGCTTCTACTGGGGGTACGACCAGGACGGAAACCTGATCCCGAAAGACCACGCACAACTCGTTGCGCAGTGGAGTGCAGCGACCCGGCAAACGGCAAATACGTTGCTGTCCCCCACGGATTGGATCATTATCCGCGAGTCCGACAACGGTGTTCCAGCCGATCAGGGCATCAAGGCCTGGCGAGAAGCTGTTCGGCTGTCGGCTGGCAGCAAGGTTTTTGAGATTGAGCAGACGACGGACACCGCCTCCCTAGCTGCCTACATCACGGGTGCCGACTACTCGGCTTGGCCGATAGAGGGCGATTCAGGTCTTTCTAGAATCTAGGCAAGACATAGCGTACGGTTCCATGCCTGCGGTGCGTATCGGCGGTCGGACCTATGAAGAGGTCGCCGTCACAACAAGGTCGGGATCTCCGCTGCCGGTGTTCAGTGGCTTGCAGATCCCTGCCCACGATTACGCAAGCTTGAGCTACACCGGCAGCAATCTCACTGGCGTGGTCTACAAAACAGGCGGCGCCGGCGGGACGACCGTGGCCACCTTGACGCTGGCGTACGACGGCAGCAACAACCTGATCTCCGTCACCAAGAGCTGAGGTAGGACATGGGCTACAAGTTCAATCCCTTCACGGGCAGCCTGGACGATTCGACATCTCCAGGCGGCAGCACAACCCAGATCCAGTTCAACGATGCAGGCAGCTTCGGCGGCGACGTTGACCTGACCTGGAACAAAACCACCAACCTGCTGACGGTGGCCGGCGATGTGAACCTCAGCGACGGCGGCACCTACACCACCACGCTGCAGACGATCACACCGACTGCCAACCGCACGATTTCGCTGCCTGATGCAACGGGCACCGTGGCATTAGTCGGAGGGTCTAGTGGGCAGCTGATCTACAACAATGCTGGAGTTAACGCAGGCGCAAGTAGCACGTTTGACTCCACCAACGGTGTTCGCCACATTCTCCCATTCGGCTACGGCACTGGTGCAGGCGGCACTGTCACCCAAGCCACCAGCAAGGCAACAGCCGTCACCCTCAACACTCGCTGCGGTCAAATCACGCTGAACGCTGCAGCACTGGCATCAGACACCACAGTCTCGTTCACGCTGACCAACAGCTCCATTGCAGCTGGTGATGTCTTGATCCTGAACCACATCTCCGGTGGCACACCTGGTTCGTATCTGCTGAATGCACGCTCAGCAGCAGGTTCCGCCACTGTCGATGTCCGCAACATCACTGCGGGCTCCCTTAGCGAGGCGATCGTCATTGCGTTCGCTGTCATCAAAGCCACTACTGCCTGAGGAGGTTAACCATGGCTCAATTCACGATTGATGTTCCCGATGATCTGGCTGCCGGCTTTGTAGCCGACATGCACGCCAGCAATGAAGGTCGTCCTGACCCGTTCCAGAGCGTCCAGGACTACGTGCAGTTCTCGGCAGTTGCCTTGGCCACTGACCGCTGCAAAGCCCACAACGTGGGTCCGAACTATGTCGGCCTGGTGCTGGTGGCCGCCAAATATAACCAGGACGGCAGCCCCGTTGCACCCGCCGCTGCTGACCCCGCAGTCGTAGTCAACGACACTACTCAGCCCGATGGAGGTGATGTATGACGCTTGTTTGGCGGCCAGGGTTTAGTGGTCTGACCGACGCTGATGCCATTGCGTATGTCGCCGCAGTGGAGGCTGCCGATGGTCAAGCCCTGGAGTTTGGCGTCGGCAAAGCCATCAACGACTTCGTGGTTGGCTGCAAGCTCGATGGTACCTGGAGCGCGATCAAGGCGAGCTGCATCCTTGCTGGGGCGAGGACGTTGAATGGTGCGCTGGTGCCTTTGGCGGGGACTGCGCCGACTAACAACAACTTTGTGGCTGGAGATTACAACCGGAAGACGGGGTTGGTGGGGAATGGGTCAAGTAAATATCTGAATAGCAATAGAGCCAATAACGCTGACCCGCAAAACAGCCAGCATCTCGCTGTATATGACACAAGCCTAAACAGCTCCGATGGCGCACGAATAGGCGCTCTTGGCAGCTTAGGGGACACCACGCAGCATAACTATATCGACAGATTTTCTAATTTTCGATTTAGTTCACGGGGTTTTACAGCCACTGACGCTGCAACTATTGCGGCCCCATTTTTGGGACTTACACGATCAGCCAGTAATCTTTGGTCAAGAAGGATTAACAGCATTACAACATCGGGAACACAAGTAAGCGCGGCAACGACGTCAACAGCGAACTATTTTATTTTTAATAGGAGCGGTGTTGATTTCTATTCTTCTTCTCGCCTCGCCTTCTACTCCATCGGCGAATCCCTAGACCTAGCCAAACTCGACGCCCGCGTCACCGACCTCATCACCGCTATCGGAGCAGCAATACCATGACACCCACACAAGTCTATAACTCTAATCACCTCGTGGAGGTACTGTCATGAGCCCGATTTATACGCCGGGGAAGGTGGTGTTGCGCAAGACCTGGCAGCCGATGGACGCTGACGCGGCTGCCTACATCACCGCCGTGGAAACCGCAGACGGCCAAGCACTGGAGGAAAAGGTCAAGATTGCCATTGATAACTTCGTCCTTGGCTGCAAGGCAGATGGGATCTGGAGTGCGATTAAGGCAAGTTGCATCTTGGCTGGCGCGAGGACGTTGAGTGGTGCGTTGGTTCCGCTGGTGGGAACTGCGCCGACGAACTTTAATTTCGTGGCTGGGGATTACAACCGGGAGACGGGCTTAAAAGGCAACGGCACTAATTCCAGAATAAATACTAATAGGCTAGAAAATCAAGATCCACAAAATAGTTTTCATTTTTCGGTTTACATTTCTGAAGCAAATACTGCAACGTCCAACTTTCCTGCGTACATAGCAACAGTCAGCCAAGGTCCTTTTAATTACATTGGCAGGCTAGATTCTGGGAAAACATTCTTTTACAATAGAACTTCCTCCTATGCTTCGGTGTCACCGTCCAACCCTACTGGTCTTTTGGCGTCCAATAGATCCAGTAGCTCTAGCTATGTTGCAAGAATAAACGGAAGTAGTACAACAATTACAGCGGCATCTGCCGCCTCCGGCTCCAACCCAATAGGCTTGTATGCTAGAGATCCCATAAGCGGTACGGCGCCTAGCGCAGACCCTTGCAACGCCCGCCTCGCCTTCTACTCCATCGGCGAATCCCTAGACCTAGCCAAACTCGACGCCCGCGTCACCGACCTCATTACCGCAATCGGAGTGGCAATCCCATGAAACACCTACTAGTCACTGCCACTACGATGCCCTGGAGGATGGTGCCATGAGTTGGGTAATCTCACCAAGCTACAAAGACCCCAGCTTTGCAAGCGTGTCCCTGTTGCTTCACGGCAATGGGACCAACGGCAGCACGACGATTACGGATAACAGCCCCAGCCCTAAGGTGGTGACGGCAATAGGCAACGCGCAGATCAGCACGGCCCAAAATAAGTTTGGCGGGGCAAGTATTGCGTTTGATGGGACTGGCGATGCTCTTACAGTTCCAGATAATGCAGTATTTGACTTTGGATCCGCCAACTTCACTATTGAAGGTTGGATTTATCAGACCACTCCGACCACCGGGCTTCGCTTGCTGTACGTTAAACGCACGATTCCGACCCCTGGAATATCTAGCGTTGCAGTCGCAGTCAATGGTGGCAATTTAACTGCTTGGGCTACATCAAGCACGGCAAGTTGGGACATTGTAAATGGCGTCGCCTTTGGCGCGGTAACGACAAATACATGGATTCATTTTGCTGTAGTCCGCAATGGAACCGCATTCACTGGATACTTGGGAGGAGTGGGCACATCTTTGGGAACTTCAAGCGCGACAATCATAAACACTGCCAGCTCAGTAAGCATTGGCGGTGATGTAGATGGTTCAAGTTGTTTTGCTGGCTACATTGACGAATTACGCATCACCAAGGGCGTAGCCCGCTACACCAGTAATTTTTCGGTTCCACCGGCTCCGTTCCCTGACATCTGAGCAGGGCTCGTAGTGTCCCCGACTTCTATTTGCAGGTATTCGCCATTTGCGCGTGGCCGCCAATACCTGAACGACACAGCAGGCCCCGCGTGGTATAAGGTGGTGGAGCAGCGCAGTCTCACCTGCCTGCCCCGTGACCAATCCGTTGGAGGACGGACTGATGAAAGAAGCTTACCCGGTACTCGTCACTGAACGATTGCCTGGCCCAGAGGACTGCGATGAAAGAGGGCGGTGCTGGATCTTTGACCCAGGTGATCGTGTTTCCAGTCCTGCCTGGATGCTCGAAACCACTGAAGAGTTTGAGTGGCTTAAGACGCAGGACAAGGAAAAGTTGGTACAAGCAGCACAGCGAGGGCGGCTAACTTGGCTTCCTCATTACGCCTTACCCCTACCCTCGTAGAGGAACACACTAAGCCAATGACAAAATCAATCAAACCTATCCTTCGCTTTCAGTCGGCAGCGCCAGAAGCTCTCATTCAATTTGATAATGAAGCTCTTCGCTTCATCGTCAACGGTATCACGGTGTTTCGTCTTACCCCAGACGGCATGGAATACAAGGGACAGATCGTGGAGGATGCTGGTGTCGCTTACCGAGAGCTTACTAATTTCTTCAGCGCCTCCAAAGAGATTATGAACCGCCAAGCTACTAGCCAGAAGGACTTCGATGGCTGACCTTATTTCTCTTGAGGACCACAATCATTCCCGAGCACAGCGAGTTGGCCAGTTCGGCTCCGCCCCGATCCCCAATGGGATCGCTTGCCCCAAGTGCGGTAAGGAGCTGGTGGACTCCACGCCAAACATGGTTCTGGCAACCTGGCCAGCCCAACATCGCGTCCACTGCCCAAGCTGTAACTACACAGGTACACGGCTATGACCATGAATCAACGTCATCTTCTAATCGCGGCTACAGGGCTCACTGTTGGCTTTGTCCTATCTCGTATTGCTTTGTCCCTTGCAACCTAGTAGCGAGACACACTAACAACCTCCTAATCTTCTTCCAATTAGGACGTGCCTCGTGATTTCTGCTAAACCTTTTTGTTGATGTCACCAAAATGGTCCGAATCATTCGACAATGGCTATCCAACCGCCGAGCTAGGCGTGTACTGAAACAACCTGCGCCCTGGGAACGGCATCTCATCCAGAACATGGGCATGAGGTATCGGCATGACTACGGCCTTCTGGATGACGAAGAACGCGCCGCCGTGGATCGAGCGATGCTCCAACTGGCCGAGGAAGTGGTGACGTGGTTTCGACGTGAGGCTGACGACCACCATCTCAGCGTTGGAGGTGCAATCCTGCGATTCAAGGCATCAAACATCCTTGAAGACCACATCAAGACCCAGTAGTCATTACCACTAATCACCCATGACACAACAACAGCCCATTACCCCACCGCCGGAGCTGGTGCATCAGTGGGCGAATCACTCCGCTTCTGTTCACAGGGAAAACGGCACCTACGAGCAACACGAGTTTGCTATCGCCACCCAGGCCGCCCGCTGGGGCGCTGACCAGGAGCTGGAGGCGTGCTGTGAGTGGCTGGAGGACTGGGTGGGCAATGACAGTTATGCAATCCCGATGCGGGCCGCCAGACGCCCCAAGCCGCCATCGCTGAAGGAGCAGGCGCTGGAACTAGCAAGGCCAGCAGGAACAGAAGGTGCCCATGTCACGTTTGGTCCTGAAGAACTTGCACTTATCCGACGCGCACTGGAGTCAATCAATGACTGACCACCCCATCACCCCACCGCTGAAGCTGGTGCAGCAGTGGATTGAAAAGTACGGCAACTCTGAAGACCCTCACTGGCAAACGTACGAATGTGACATCGCCCACCACGCCGCTCAATGGGGCGCCGACCAGGAGCTGGAGGCGTGCTGTGAGTGGCTTGGTGATGCTCCTGTTGTATGGGACAACAATGGCGATCTTCATCCAGGTTCATATTTAAGAGATGCCCGTCGCCCTAAACCGGCGAGCTTGAAAGAGCAGGCATTAAAACGTCTTGCAGAAGCAGAACTCACACTGATTGTTGATCCTGATAAAATCATCCGCCGCGCACTGGAGCAACTCGATGACTGATCTCTCCCCCGCCGCCCGAATGGTTAATGACAGTCTTGTTGAACGCGTCTGCCTCAGCATTGACCAAAGTATAGAAGCCCACCTAGATGACATTAAAACAGCTCAGTGGGTGATCAAGACCGTGGCCAAGTGGCTGGAAGAAAGAGAGGATGACCACTTCAGCTACACCGATGCCTTTGAGCTGCTGAGGAGCGAGGCTAATGACTAAATGGTTTTCTATCCGCAAAGCTGAGTTTGACAAAACATTCTTTGTTGGCATTGGCTTTGGCGGGGACATTCTGAAGATTGAACTCGCTGTAATTGTCGTGATCGGACCTCGTGTAATCTGCCTCGGACCCCACAAATGACTGAACCTCTCTCCCCCGCCGCGCTGGCGGTTTGGCAGCGGTATTGCGGCATTATTGAAGAACACGGCCCAGCACGCCTCGGTCTCGCCGCCGCCCTGCGAGCTGCTGCGGATCAACTGGGTTATGGCGATGGAAGTGGTGACCCCATCATCAACGAGTATGAACTCCTCGCCATCGCCGACGAGCTGGAGGCCCAGTAGTTCAACGCACTACTACCGCGCCGTTCCCTGACATCTAGGGAAACTTACTAGTCGCAATGACTGATCTTGTGGCGCTCGTAACACTTAGTGTTACGCCGAAACGGTTTGCTGCGTGATAGCGTTGTGGGGTGGGACGGCGTGCTACCAACACCCGCCCCTGACCGATCCCGCGTTACCGAGACCGATGACAGAATTATCGCCTGCCGCGCAGACTGACCCCCTCTGGCTTCAGCTCCGCAATCACCCGAGTTTGTTTTGTCTGCACATCTATCCCTCGCAGGCTCAGGTGTTACTAGAGGAGCTGGCTGATCGTATTGAGCAGCGCGGTGACAAGCAGCTCGATTTAGACCCTGGCGAGACTGCGGACTGGCTGCGTGCCGAAGCGGCTATTGCTGAGCAGCATGCAGCAGAACGCAAAGCGTACGAGGAATCACTGCAACTTCGTCTGCCCCAGTAGACCTGCACACTGTCGGTCAGGGGACTATCAGACTGGCGAGGAATAGAACGACCCCGCACGTGACGCAGTACGCCACGGCAAGGGTCAGCGCGGAATGAAGATCCACCGCTCAAAGGCTGCAGGCTGCCGAGCCCTCGGACGGCAGGAAGCGCTCGAAAGCGGCCTTGATTGCCAGCGTGGCCGTGGCCGCGGCCTTGGCGCTGGGCGGGATGCAGAAGTTCTCCTCGAACCACTGACGGTAAAAGGCCTCGATCTCTTGGTCGGATGGGGCTGTGAAGGCGCTGATGGACATCGATTCAACCGGTAAGAAGTAGTAGCAGTCGGTCCCCACGGGCACTGGGGCAATCCACGACTGGTAGCCCGCAGCGGGGGCGAGGAAGCGGTGACAGCGATTGCGGATACCGCAGTGCAGTTGATGACACTTGGCGATGTCCATGCCTTAAAGAACCGGCATGGCGTATTCCTTGCTGACACCTGCGTAATGCTTCCAGATCACCTCGGACGAGTTGCCACACCAGGCAGCAACTTGGGCTACGGGGATGCCCTCTTCGATAAAGCGACTGATCGCTGTATGCCTGAGGTCATACGGACGGTAGCGCCGATCAATCAATCCAGCACGCTTGGCAGTCGCCATTCGCGAATAGAAAAAGCTCTGAAAGGTCTGGCGATTCCAGGGGAATAGGAACTCGCTGCCTCGATCGAGCCCGGCAATGATCTCCTGGGCCCGAGGGTTCAGCGGCACCCAGCGCTGGCGATTGGTCTTGGTGCTGTTCTTCAGGCCGTGGGTGAGCGTGTAGTTCTGGTGGACAAGGAGCCGGTTGTCTTTGATGTCCTCCCAGCGAGCCGCGCGGACTTCACCGGTTCGCATCGCGGTCTGCAGCATCAGCTCTGCGAACAGCGACCAGTTGGGCCCTCGGCTGCGCTCCAGAGCAATCAGGACCAGGGCCGTCTTATGGCGCGGAATGACGACGATCTCTGCGTCATCCTGTGGCGGCTTGGGACCTCGAAAGCTGGCGATGGGGTTGCGTGGAATCAGTCCAATGTCCTCGGTGGCGGCCCAGCGGTACAGGCTCTTGACGTACATCGCCACGCGCCTGGCCGTCTTGGGAGGAGTCTGGCCGTAAACCCAGGCGATGATCAGGCGGCCGTCCGAGAGGTCTTGCATTGGGCATCGCCTCAGCATGCGCTCGACCGTGGGGTAATCGCTGGTCAGACTGGTTGGACAGAGGCTGACAGCCCGTTCTGCCTTGAACTGGCCCCAGGCCTGCAGGAGCGTCGTCACAGAGGGAGCGCGGCGCCCCATTATCAGACCAAGGCGTGCGGAGCGCAAGAGAGGGCGTGCGCGTTACCGCCGCCCCCGGCTACCTTGGCTCTATTCGACAGCAAAGAATGACGTCCAGCACCGCGGCAGGAAACGGGCACGTTGGAGTCGAATGCGACGACATCCAATTTGATCGCAACCGCGCCGCCGTTCTTGAGTTCTTGTACGAACTCGATGGCCGAGGCAGTGGCGAGCATCCGCAACACCACACCTACACGCAGTTGGCCGAGAACTTCAAACTGGCTGTCGGTCAGCTCGTGCTCGATGAGCTGACGCGGGGCTGGCATCTGAGTCAGCGGCCGGTGATCAAGATTGATTTCGGCGCGGACGACTCGGGGGCCGGCGGCTGAGATGGGCATCCGCCGGATCGACGTCGCGATCTCTAACCCGCGCCAGCAGTTGACGGCCGTGATAGCCACCCGGGACTTCCTGCTGCGGCTGACCAAGCCCCAGGAGACCCCGCGGGTGCCTGGAGACGTGCGTGGCGAGGCGCGGGCCCTGCTGCGGCATTACCCGCTACCGGAGCGGCTGCGGCCGATCCTGGAGGATGGGTTGAACCGGCAGGGCGGGGTCGATGCCCCCTAGTGCTTTAGGGACCTTCTTCAACCAGTAGTACTCTTAAGCACTAGCCCCTGGTTGCGTGGATGGCAGCGCCTGAGATCGTCGGCTACGCCAGGGTTTCAACCAAGACCGACGAGCAGGCCATCTCGGTCGACGCCCAGGTGGAGCAGCTCAAGGCCGCCGGGTGCACGCGGATCATTCGCGAGCGAGCGTCGGCCTTCAAGGAGGGTGCACGGCGTCCGGGGTGGGAGGAGCTGCAGGCCCTGGTCGCGAGCGGTGCTGTCGGCAAGGTGATTGCCGTCAGTCAGTCCCGACTGTCGCGACGCGAGGACGTCATCACTTTCTTGCGGATCTGCAGCCGCAAGGGCGTCGAGGTGCAGTTCCTCGATGGCACGCCTGGAGACATCAGTGATCCATCGGCGCGGCTGATGACGGGCGTGATGGCGGCCATCAACGAAGTGGACTCCCAGATCAAGGGCATCAACGTGCGCAACGGCCTCGCCAGGCGCCGTGCCAGCGGTCATTACGCCTGCGGACGCGTGCCGTTTGGATACCGGTACGACGGCAAGGAGGTGATCCCGCATCCAGAGGAGTTCGGGCAGGCACAACTCCTGTGGCAGCGCCTTGAGGCCAACGAGTTCAACCTCTCCAAGACGGTTCGCCTCCACGACTACGACTGGTCAACCCGGGGGTTGCGCCGATGGGTGCACAACCCGATTCTGCGCGGCACGGTTCGCGGCGTCACCGGCAAAACGGAACCCCTTATCACGCCCCAGCAATACGCCGATGCCGCGGCGCTCATGCAGAGCCGAGCGAGCAGGGGCACGCGAGCTCCTCGCCGCCGCCGGCTGTTGTCTGGGCTGGTGCGATGCAACCAGTGCCAGCGATGGCTGCACTACGTGATGGCAGCAGGCAAGCCGCGACTCAAGTGCAGCAACCTCCACTGTGGGTTCTACGGACGTGGCCTGGCGGAATGGAAGGTGCGCAATCAGGTGCTAGACGTGCTGCGAGGGCGGCATGAGGACCTGGCTCAACGAGCGGCCTCGCAACCCCAGGCGGCCATGACCCACCAGCAGCTCGCGAGGCGCCAGCAATTGGATCAGCTGCTCGAGATGCGCGATCAAGGCGTCCAGGGCCTTGATCAGGCAATCGAGGCTTTGGAGGCAGCGGAGCAACTGCCTTCGCCGTCAGCGCCGAACTGGACATCCCTGGCCGAGCTCTTCGGACGCCCGGGGGTTCTGGAGCTTGCTACGGACGAAGAGCTGCGGGCAGTCCTTTTGGAGTTCGTCAACGAGGTCGTCTATGTCGGGGATCCCGACACGGTCGAAGTCCGGCTGCGCTAGGGCTCGAGCCGCGATTCTCCGCAGGGCATCTCTGGCGTTCAAGGCAGCCCAGGCGTCGACGGCCACTGTACGCCGTGTCTTGCGCTTTGCAAGCCTTAATCCTAGGCGGGCTCGGGAGGGAACGGATCGCCTGGTGACTGCACGCTGATTAGCGTTGCGCCAACTGAAGAGCCGTGATGGTGCCCGAACACTGGGATAACTATGTGTTCAGCCTCATCGATCTTTCACCCAATGCCGCCAGACGACGCTTCAGAGAATCCATCAAGAGCGAGTGGGGTGGCTGTGCTTACTGCGGTAAGCGCAGCGACGACGCGGGGCATTTCATCAGTCTGACCCTCGATCACGTCAAGCCGCGCTCGCACGGCGGCAGCACGCTGCGATCCAACCTGGTGGCCGCCTGTCGAGGCTGCAATGCGGCCAAGGGAAGCGAGCGAGATTGGCGGGCCTGGTACGTTCGGCAAGAGTTTTACAGCGCCGAGCGAGCCGCCAGAATTGAAGCGTGGCTGCAGCCGCAGTGGGATCACCAGGCGGCGGCGTCTTGGTTCCATCGCGAAGAGGAGCATGGACGGCGAATTGAGCACGGAGCAGCAGTACATGCTGCAGCGCCTGGCGATGGAAGCAAAAGAAATGAGCCGCGAACAGCTAATCGAGGCATTGTGCGACAGCTGGGAGGCACGATATCGACAGCGGCAGTGCTTCATCTCGAGCAGCCGCTCTGCCGGGTTTGTATTTCAGATGGAGGAGAGGCGTCCGTGGCAGCAGCCTGAGACCGAAGAGGAATTCAAGGAGATTCTTGGATACGTGCCGACGGAAGAGGAGGCCAACGCCTACTTAAAGGATGCGTGGGAAACTGCCACAATGGAGCTAGACATGGACGAAATCGTCCTGATGTCGGACGAAGAATTCGACTCCTAGGGTCATTGGTTCATGACTGACATCTCGCCAAACGCTCGGGCGCTGCTTGAGACGATCCGATTTGCCGAGGGGACGCCCGGCGACTCCGGATACGGCACGATGTTTGGAGGTGGTCAGTTTGATTGGCGACAAGGGCATCCAAATCGGGTCGTCAGGAGCGGGGGCTACTCCAGTGCCGCTGCTGGCGCTTACCAGTTCATGCCCGACACCTGGCGCGGAGTGGCGAAGCAGATTGGCATTGACCCAAGCGATTTCAGCCCAGCAGCGCAGGACCGAGCAGCGCTGCAGCTGATACGAAATCGTGGTGTCGATCCCGACCAGCCCCTGACACCGGCCTCACTGGAAAAACTGGCTCCGGAATGGGCATCGCTGCCAACCAGGAGCGGGAAGAGCTATTACGGACAGCCGGTCAAAGGACTACAGGAGCTGCAGCAGGTTTACACGCGGTCACTAGGGCAGGCGGCTCCGGCAGCAAGTAATCCTGCCGCGGTGTCAGCGCCGGCCAGTGAGGCCAGCATCCTCGATGAGATCCTCAGGCCATCTGCACAGAAAGCCACTGACCCACTGAGTGCGATGGCGCTACTGGGCGCCGAGCGATTCGCGTACAGCCCGCAGTTCACGCAGGAGCTGCGGGAGCTGGATCCCGGTATCCTGGCGGCCCAAGCGCTCTTTGGTAGCCCGCAGGAGGCGCTGAGCCCGGCGCCGGCAGCGGTCACCGCGGCAGCTGCGCCAGTGGACTACCAGCAGGGAGCCCTGCGGCCGATTGAGTATCTCACCGGTGACGACACGCATCAGGGCTACGACGCCGCGCACGCTGGCTCGAACTATCACGAGCACCTTGCCTTTAGTACGACCGCAGAGCGCGATGCGGCGATGCAGAAACTAAAAGCGGCTGGCATTCAGATCGGCTCCGTCAATGACGGCAAGCACGCCCCCGGCAGCTATCACTATCAGAACCTGGCGTTTGACGTTCCCGCAGCGCAGGTGCCGGTCGGCCAGGAGAAAGCCCTGTCGCGGCGGGTGCGATCAATCTTGGGCATGGGCTGACGAACCGGATACATTACGGTGTCACACGTCTCGCACGCCATGGCTGACATCTTGGCCATAGTCGAACCCGCGTTGGTCGGTGCTGGTGCCATTGCCCTGCCATTTGGGGCCAATGCGCTGCTGGAGCGCTTCCGCCTGAAGAAGCTGATGCCGGTCGTTCGCCGCGCCTTCACGGTGATCGACCCACTGCTGAATGAGTATCTGCGGGGCTACACCTACAGCGACGCGCGCTTCGTGCTGGAGCTCGTGACCTACGTCTTGGCCGACGGACAGCTCAGTCAAGCCGAGGTGCGCCGCGCGGTTGACGAGATCGAGAAGCGTTACCGGCCGACCAAGGCCGCCGGCAAGAGCGCCAGCAAGCTCTCCCGGGAGACCCTGGAAGGCAAGCTGCTGGACATCGCGGTGGAGAAGGTGCAGAGCCGGCAGTTCGGCCTGATGGATGCCTTCAACGTGGCAAAAACCGTTCGCTCGTCCCTGAAATGATCGAAGCCATCATCACCGGCGCCGCTTGCGGCATCATCGGCTTGGCGTCCGGCCAGGCCTTGGTACTCTCTGCCGGTCGTCGTCGACTGGCGTGGCGCGCCACCATTCTCGAGGAGCAGACAACCAAGCTGACGGCACGCATTCACGGCCTCGAGGAGGCGCTGCCGAATCTGATCACCCGCAGCGAGGTGGAGAACGCCTTTGCTCAAGTGGCTCAGATTGAAGCGCAGCGGCAAGCGCAGGCAATGCAGCAGGCGCGGGCGGCGGCGGCATTCCCTCAGCCTGCTCCCCCTCGGGCAGACATGAACACCGCGATCAACTCCCAGCTGGAAGCCCTGAGTGAGCGGATCAACCGCATTAACCAGGAATTCGGCGTGCGCAGCTGAACGTCTCAGTCCAGGCCGTCGTCGTCTTCATGGATGGCACGGCTCGGCGGGGCGCAATGCTGCGTCCCGCTGGCATCCACCCAGCAGGCCGTACGCGGCAGGTCCTGCTGCAGGGGCAGGGCAGGTGGCGGGGTCCGGCCGTCGTCCTTGGTGAAGGGTTGGCGGTCGGGTCCACGGAAGCGGTCGTCGGTGCCCCACGCGTTGCGTTGGTACTCCATCAGGAACACCAAGCAGCAGCCGGCATGGGCCAGGTGGGAGAACCCGGTCTCGGGATCGCGATCCTCGCCCCTCCACCAAGCGAAGACGTGGCGGCAGAGGGCGGCAAAATAGCGACCCCATTCGGTCCCGCGCGCCCAGTTGTTGGCCTCGTACTTGGCGGCTCCGTAGGCGAGAACGTCGGCGATCTCAGCGATGGCGCCAAACGGCACCAGGTCAAAGCGCGTCTTGGCTGGCATCGGCCTTGAGGATGTGCCCAACGCTAGGGATGACCGCAGGAGGTGGCAAGCGGTCCGCATGCCAGGCGGCAGTACGATGGTGTCAACGTGGGTGCAAGACGTGGACCGTCGTTATAGCCAGACGCGCTTCTATAACGGCGCTCCTGCATCTGACCAGGGAAAGCGCAACAAGGACGCCTTGGTCAAGCGCTACCTGGCCCGAGCGCGCAGCGCCAACGCCGCAGGGCAGTCCTATGGCGGCAGCACGGGCGGGCGATCCTCCGCCGATGGCAATGAGGGCCTGACGGTCCTGCAGCAGCGCAACGCCTCGATCAAGGATCAGCGCGAGACGTTCCGTCAGTACGGCTCCGGCTCACTGGGCGCACGCGCCAGCATCGCTGAGGCGCGGGGCTTCCGTCAGCCGGCGACGGGCCCCTCGGCGTCATAGAGCAAGCTGTGACTTAAGGCTTCGACGCCCTCCAGCAGGCGCAGCTCTACCCAGTTTTGGGAGCAGACCCGCGTCACGAGCCCCGTTGTCTTGGCCGCGTAGCGAGCAATTTCTGTAGCGGCGTAGCCATCGACACGGCAGAGCATGGCGCGACCAGCGCCCCAGTCCGGATCGTCCTCGCCGGGATCCCACCAGCGGCTGACGTGGAAGGGCGTGTCCATCAGCAGCTTGTAATTCGGAAAGCGCTGATGGGCTTGGTGGATGCGCTGGGCTAGGGCTGTCACATTGCAGGCAACCTGCAGGGGGATCGTTGGACGCAGTGCGGGCTCCGGCAAGGCATGACGCCAGATCAGCCAGTTGTCCAGCGTGATGGCGCGCAGGTCGCAGAACCAGTCGCCGGTTGGCCCTTGGAATTCCTCGTCGTCGGTTTCTGTGTAGGAGAGGTGCATGCCTACTCGCGGTAGTTGTAGGGCTGCTTCATGACGGCGCGGTAACCGGGGTGCCAATCGTCCTCGCCGCTGTACTCGTTGACGATCACGCGGCCGATGGCGGAGAAGGCGCAGTTGAAGCGGGACAGCTTGGTCTGGTAGAGGGCGGGAGAATCGGTGGGCGGCAGATAAACGATCGCCGACCAATCCGACGGGCTAACGGTGCGGAACTCTTCCAGTTCGTCATCGAAGTAGCAGGGGCGCAACCGGCGGAACGGCATGCACATGGGGAAGTCCCACAGCCACGGACAGCGGGTAATCGTCTCGTTGTGTCCGATCCAGGCCAGGGCTTCACTGACCCGGCCGCTTTGGTATTCGCGCAGGGTTTTGTGCAGCAGGCGGCGTGTGGCCCCAGCTCCAACCGGCGGTCCCAGGAAAACGCGGCGCTCACCGGCTGGCGTCCAGTCGCGGTGAACGATGTCATCCATCAACTCGACGTCGCGGTCATAGATCCGCGCCGCCAAAACGAGCCGGTTAATCAGCGGTGTGGAGTAGGGGTCGAGATCGATCGTGCCAAGCACCGCTCGCGCCAAGGTGATCACGTCCTGGGGCGGTGCCAGGTCGCAGTGATAGACAGCCATCGAATGGAATCAGGCGGCGAATTCCTCGAGAAGCGCCTGAACGCCCCGCGCCGGGAAGTCACGCGGAATGGGAAAGAGTTGGGCGCTGCTGTTGTCGAGCAGCAAGACCAGACCGGCCTGCTCGGGGTCGATGCTGGCGATTTGCGAGAGGACGTCCGAGAGAAACGACTCCAAGGCGGTGTGTCCTTGCGATGCGGCCTGATCGCGGTCAGCCTGAAGGTCTTGGGCGGTCAGGTAGGAGCTCTCGCGGTCGCCCCGCTGCAGGCGGACGCACAGGACACCGGCCCCCTGCTTGCGCAGGCCGATGTCGTAGAGCCGCAGCTGATCGGCCAAGACCACTTCACAGGCGAGCGTGTTGTACGCAATCGCGGCCTGCTTGTCGCCTTTGCTGCTCTTCTCCTTGATCTCAGGGAAGAAGCGACTGAGCAGCTCAACTTTGGTCGGTCGTGCCATAACTAGGGAGCGAGAAGGGCCTTGCCGCGGCGGGTTTCGGTGTACCAGGCATAGATTTCGGGAACCCAGCGCTGGATTTGCAGGGCGACCAGCTCCATCAGCACGCGAATTTCGTACTGAGCATCGGCTTTGAGGCGAACGTCCAGCAGATGCAGCCAAGCGCGGAGATTGGCTGAAATGATGGCGTTCTGGAAGTAGCTGGTGATCAGCACACTGCGGGCATGCTCTTCTGCCACGCCCTTCTGGCGCAGGCGATAGTAGTCGAGGGCGGACGAGAGAGCGATGGCGCAGGACTCCTCGACGTCGTCCGCGGTCCATTCGTAGGTATTGCCCTGACGGTCGCGGTACTTGCCCGGGGGCCTGATGTAGAAGACGTCCTCTACGGCGACCTCGCCAAGTGCCGCCTTGATAATGCGTTCGCCCGTGTAACGCAGTGACTGCACGTCAAAACTCACGCCCACGCGATGGGTGCGCAGTTGCATGATCGTGTTGTGGTCTGCCTGAACAGCCAGGGTGAGCTGCGGTGACTCCAGGGGGCCGTAGTGACCGCGGTTGCCTTTCAGCAAGCGCTCTACAGCGATCTGGCCGCAACGATCTTCCGGCAGGTTTGTCGTGGGGCAGAAGTCTTCGGCGTAGTCGTTATGCAGGGAGATGTAGACGAGCTGCTGCGGGCATTCCGTGGCAGCAACGCGTTCGACCTTGAAAAGCGGCTGCAAGCGTGGAGAGCGACTTGGCGCAGGCTAGTCAGCTGTCTGGCGTACTGCAAGGCGCGCCGTACATCCACGGAAAGTCTTCAGGTGCTTGTTGCAAAGCGACCGCTCCACTTGGTCTGGTCCTTGATCTGCTTCCAGGACAGGACATCGGGCGGCTTGACATCGGGGCTGAGTTGGCCAAGCCAGTAGCGTGATGCCTCGCCGGTCTCCTTGGCCTGCAGCATGGCATCGGCCGTCAGCGAGGGTAGGAAGCGTCTCTTGTAGTCGTCGACTTGGCCAGCGCCCATGGCGTAAACGTCTGCGTAGATATTGCCGGTTCCGACGCCACTGCCACTTGCGGCTCCTGCCGCAGAGGAGCCGGAGCCGAGCCACTGCTGCGCTCGATCCTTGGCCTCAGCCTGGGCAGCGATCAGGTCAGGGGATGGGGTGAACGGTTGACGTGGCGATTCAGGTGCCGCGGGCGCTGGATCAGGCTTGGCGTCGCTTGGGCGATCTCCCGTCTGGATCTTCGACCAAACAGGGACTTGGTGGTTGGTGCTGCCGGATGATGGGCTATTGGTTTGAAAGCCGTGGGTGCCGGTACGGACCCACAGCTTGCCTTCCTCTTTGTCCTGCTTGCTGAGCTTGGGCGGCCCCATCCCTGCATAAGTGTTGGGGTCGAGATGGTAGCGACGGTTGATCCCGTACGCTTCCGGCCCCGGCTGGCGGCCCTCTTTTGCAAGAGCTCCTTCGATGATCCCCCAGTCGCCTCCCATGCCGCCGAAGACACGTCGTCCTTTGCCGCCTTCTTTTTCGGTGTAGGCGTAAGACATCGGTTCAGCCAGCTATGACCAGTGTCTACATGATAAAAGGAGCGACGAATCGCTACTCGAGTTGATCCAGCGGATCGGTGTCATCTTCTGCCACGACGACGTCCTCGAGGTCCTCAGGACTGACGGGACCATCCTGTTCCATGCGGACATAGATCCACTTGTTACTCAGGCGCTCCAGGTCGGCAAAGCGCTGCGGGGTGCGCTCACGGGTGACCTCAAGAAACTCCTGCGTCTCGCGCATCAGCTTGTGCGAATGGAACTCGAGGTCCATCAGCTGCAGCTTGCGGTTGTGGAAGAAGTGCGGCACACCGCGCACGCGGATATGCAGCGGATTGCAGCACATGTGGTTGCCGCAGACGTTATCCAGCGGCAGCCGCCCAACGTCGCCCCAGGTAAACCAGGTCGCCACCCGTGGGGCGGAGTAATTGCGGCCACTGTTCCAATGCCGCGGGATCGAGAAATAGCCCGAGTTGTTGCGGCTGTGGATGGCGCCGCGCCACTGCCAGCATTCATCGGGCTCCTGAATGTCAACCATGGACCAGAACTCCAGGAAGCGGCGGCGGTGCTTCTTATGGATCTTGTGGACATCCAGGGTCAGGCGTCCCTCGGTTAGCGCGGAAATGCAACGCACGCAGGCGTGGGAATCGTTGTAACGAGGAACGCGGCCATCGCGGGAGCCGATGCTGTGTTCTGCGAAATAGCAGAGAGGGCCGCCGATCGTTTCGCTATGAAGGTTGGGCGGGATCTGCCAGCGCGGCATGGGCTTCCGTTTCTTGAGAATCTATCGAGGGTGCGGGGTGCGAGACCCTCTCAATACGAGCGGCAGCATGCAGCGAGGGGGTTGAGAGGTGATCCCACTTCACCTGGATGTAGTTGATGGCGCTGCCAGTGCTGTTGCGCTTGACTTTGAAGCCAACGACTTCGCCGTAGCGACGTTCGCGCAGGATCTGGCAGACCTGGGCGAAATTGGGGGAATGGCGATTGATGACGTCATCGGCGACGCGCTCACGTTCACGGACGCGGTCACCAACTTGCAGCTGAACGGGCTTAGGTTTGGCCATTACGTGCGCAGGGGATAGCCGGAGGGTGCGGAGTAGCTGCCGCCATGGGCTGCGAATTGCTGCCGGCGAGGCAGAGGCGTGATCCAGTGCTCAGCCCACAGTTCCGTGCGGGTGCTGGCTTCGATGGTGACGGGGATCAGAGAGAAGCGCGTCCCGAAGAACTCGGGCTTACCGACGATCAACCCCGTGCGGCCATCGAGCCGATTGGATACACGCATGCCGACCAGCAGCTGGGCATCTAAGGCGCTGTGTGCCATGGCGTGCGTATTGCGCGCTCAGGGTAGCCCGTCTTCCTCGGGCTGCAACAGCTCATCCTCGTAGCCGGCGAGGGCGGGTTCAACGGGGCCGTCCATGGGGATACGGGCGACGGCGACACCGGCCTCAATGAACATCAGGCGAGCGCGATCGAAGGATTCCTGCCAGCGCAGGGGTTCGACGAAGTTAGGAACGACGACGCGGTTGATGCCAGCTTGAATCAGTTGGGCGGCGCACTGACTGCAGGTCATCAGCGGCCAGACGTAGATGGTGGCGGCGTTGAGGCAGACACCATGCCGTGCGGCGTAGGCAATGATGTTGGCCTCGGCGTGAACGGTCATCGCCAGGCGCAGATCCCGGTTGAGGAGCCGTTCCATGTCATCGCCGACGTGGGCAGGCAGGCCGTTGTAGGAGAGGCCAAGGACGCGGCGATCACGTACTGCGACTGATCCGACTTTGGTGGAGGGATCTTTACTGAATCCAGCGGTGTTGCGCGCCATGTGGAGAAAGCGCTGGTCCCAGTTCTGCGGGACGCGTGGTGCACGCATCTCGGGCGGATTTGCCATAGCAGGAAGCTGAAGTTTTTATGATGTGGGGAGGTCTTTAACGCCGCACCATGCTCGAGGTCGGAGCCGTGATCGGCGTTGCTGCCGTGGGCGCGCTGTGGCGCATGGCCTTCGAGCAGGGCTCGATGAAGAAGGGAATGGAGGCGATTCTGCGCGAGGTGCAGATGCTGCGCGGTGAGCTGACCAAGGACATCCGGGTCCTGGAGGAGAAGCTGGGCGATCACGAGATCCGGCTGCGGGATCTGGAGCGGCGCTAGATCAACTCAGTAGGAACCAGAGGGCAAGCGCAAGTAGAGCGGTCAGCGCGAGGCCCTCAAGAATCAGCAAGAGGACAATCCGCCAGGTCGACACTAGGCCGCGTTGACATCAGCGCCAGAGCCCACTTCGGCAGCCTCGTCGATAGACGGCCTGTAGCCCTCGGCCCAGATCTGACGAGAGCGGGCGTAGAGGGTGTCAGTGTCCATGCGCCAGGACTGAACAGCGCGAGCTAAGTCCTCCTGAATGTCGCGAGCGCCGGGGTAGCCGAGGTAGCGCATCAGCAGGCGAGCGCAGTCGACGATGTCCGGATCGGAGGGGCTGGAGGCCGCCAGGAGGCGATCCACGATGGCTCGATCCTGCGCGTAGAGAGGGTGGGAGCGCTCCATGGTGCGTGCCGTGTCAGGCAGATCGTAGTGCCTGTCAGGGTTTTTGGGTGTCCGCAGAGGGACGGTTGCGGGGGCAAACGGTCTATACCACGGGGCAAAATCCTCAGATCCACTGCAGGAGAGTGGATCTGAGCTTTACTACGGGGGCATTGGGCTTTTGCTTAACCTTTCTCAGTTGTTCTTCCCCTTCTTAGTAAGGAGAACCAAGAACCGAAAGCAATGGGCCCAGTATAGGAAGCAAGGTCTGTAGCAGGGAGATACAGTTCGTCACGAGGCCATGCTTTATCTGAGGGGTTTATAGAAACCCCCGTAACCCCCAGGTACTCGCCAAGATCGACTGCAGGAGAGGGGGTTTCAGCGTTGCGCACCCGCTACGGACTAGCCCATTTTTCTAGGCAGTTCCCACTTGGTCCGCAAATGAGACCGCCTAAGCAAGAAAAAGCCGCCCCTAAGGCGGCGAGGGAGGGCGGCAACCCGCTTGGTCGCTACTTGTGAATCCAGATCCGGGTGTTCTTGCCGCCGATCTTGACAATTTTGAGGGACCACCCCAGGCGCTTCATGGCGTCAGTCACGGCCATGGCCATCGAGTGCTGGGATGCCACTGGGATTTCCAGCCAATCAAAGACGTCCGAGAGAGTGACGTAGCTGAATTCCCTCCATACGCCGGTGCGACGGATCTCGAGCAGCCGTGCCACCTTATCCAGCAATGGGGTATCAGTGCTGTAGCCGTCGAGATAGTCCTTCATGACGCTGAGCTCATGGCTCGACCAGGTGTGAACCGGATTGTCGAGGTAGGCCTGATAGGCGGCCGACCAGATGGCGTCGCGGTCTGCCTTGAGGCGATCGAGGTCAATGACGAGCGTCTTGCGGCGAAGGCTGCTTGGGATCTTGCCCTGGACAGTGATGGGCATGAAGCGGCGGTTGCCGGTGGGGTCAACGAGGAAGTCGTTGGAGTTCGTGGCACCGCAAAGGACAAAGCCGCGTTGGAAATCCCGCTCGTTTTCGTACTTGCGGGCGCTGCGATCAACTGAGACTGAAATGAGATTCTTGAACTCCTCGACGTAGCGGCGCTTGAAGTAGCGCTCAGCCTCGTCAAAGACCACGATCCAGCCGGCATGCAGGGTGTGCGGCCGGTCCTTGATCATGCCGATGCCCTGCTGAATGGTGGCGACCCAGGGGTAGGTGCCAGGGTCGGAGGGATCGGGCGGGGTGAGGTAACGGAAGAAGGTCGACTTACCGCAGTTCTGGCTGCCGACCAGGATGGGCATCCAGTCGTGGTCGCAGCCGGGGTTGAGGGCCCGGTCGACGGCACCGATCAAAAAGCGCTCCATGATCACATCGGCAAAGGTCCGCCCGTCCTCGAAGGTGGGATTGAGCGTGGGGTCGTCGGAGAGGCCGAGCAGTTCGGTGGCCAGGGTCTTGAAGTAGGGGCAGGCCGGCACGCTGGCTGCGCAGTTCTCGAGGTAGGTGCAGACCGGGTGGTACTTGTGCTCAAAGCCCATGACCTGGGCCGTGTCATAGACCAGGGTCTTGGAGAAGACGGTGCCAGCGCCGCGGCTGATGCGGACGTAGGCGGTGCTGATGTCGGGGATGCGGATGGGCTTTTCCCTGGAGCCGTACTCCAGGGCCAGGCTCATCACGTTGAGGCGCATGCCGGGATAGAGGCGCTCCAGGCGGTCTTTGATGCGCTCAACGGTGTCGTTATCTGCCGCCGAACCGCCGCGCCGCCTGGGAATAGGAGTTTGCTGCGGTGGATCGATGGGTTCGCCGAACATGTAGTCATCGAACTCCTCCTCGAAGGGTTCGCCCTCGTCTTCCGGTTCGTCGTCGTGATCGCCGGGCTGGGGTTTAACAGGTGTTGGTGCGGGTTCGGGCTTGGCAATGGTCAGCCAGGGGCGCTCGTCATCAAAGAGGCTGGGGGTGTGGCTCTGGCGAGGACTGCCGTTGAGGTATTCGGGGTCGTCGAGGCCGAGGAAGGACTCGTGGTCGTAGCCGACGGACTTGCCGATCGCGGGCACCAGACTGGGGCCGCTGCGCAGTTCAGGCGGTAGATCGTCACGCCAGTTGGGGCGGTCTTCATTGGCGAGATAGAAGAGCGTGGCCAGGGTGGAGCGGCCATGGAAGCCGCGGAAGAACTTCTCACCGGCTTGGCGGGAGTTCTTGCCCTTGCCGTGATGGCCGCGCGACGCCCAGTCCGACCAGGCAGGGAAGATGGCCTCTCCTGCTGAGGAGGCTGCGGCGGTCACCTTGACGAAGCGGTCGCGTTCGCCGTCACTGGTGGGCTCGATCACCTGCTCCAGCACGAAGATCGCCTGCTGAATGGTCAGGTCCTCGTAGTACTGGGTGGCGCGATCAAAGCGAACACGGGACTGGGTGACGTCGTGGGCGGCGTCCTCGAGGATCGACTCGGGCAGGAGCGCCTTGGGTTGCCAGAGCGGGTGCTCGGCATTGTCGTTGCCGTAGAAGAGGCGGCAGGGGTCGGTGCAGGACTTGTCGCCGCCGAGGGAGCGAGAGAGGATCGTGACGACAGCCTTGTAGAGCTCGGAGTCGTCGATCCGACGAGGCAGCTGGAAGACCACGCGGAAGCGCTCCTGCCCCGCGGCCGGGTTATGGCTGGCCGTGGTGTAAACCCAGGCGGCGTGGGCGCCCAGGGGGTGCTCGGCGAATTGAGCGATGGTCAGGCCGTTATCAATGTCGACAACAGCCAGGTCGGCATGGGCAAAGGCAGCACTGTTGCGGTGATCACTGACCAGGGCAGCAGGGATGAAGGCGCCACCAGAGGAGACGTGAACCTGGAGAGCCTCAAGCGGGGCTTCCCGCCCCTGCCAGCCGGAGGCGAACTCGGGCTGCCAGAGGGCGGGCTTGTTGCGAATCAGCGGGTGGATGGAAAAGGCCTTAAGGTCGGGCATATCGGACGAGCGCCGGGGCGTGCGGTGTACGGCGCAGCGCGCAGATGGTAGCGGGTTTACGGCGTCATGCAGCAACGAGGCCGTAGCGGCGCTTCAGCGTCTGGCGGGCGGGGTTTTCAGGTGTTTTCATGGCGTTACGGACCAACCAAGTCCGTAGCGCGCGACTAGCGTTCTACTACTGGGTCACACAGGACACGCCATGACAGCAAGTGAGCAAGGCGGCACCCGTAAGCCGCGTCAGCCGGTGCAGCACACGGCGCGCGAAAAAGAGGAGATCGCTCGTTTCATCAAAAGCCTGAACCAGGCCATGCTGCTGCGCGGCCTGTCGCAGCGTGCGCTGTGTGATCGGATCGGCATCCAGGTCGGGACACTGACCAAGTACCTGCGCGGCGAGGTGGCACCAGCGAAGGTGGGGTTTGGCATCCAGGCTGATCTGGCCAAGGTGCTGGGCGTGACCAGCGATGCCCTGCTGGCGTATTACAGGGAGGGGCACTACGCGACGGACCTGTCGTTGCCTGATGTGGCGAGCTGGATCCGCTGCGAGGCCGGGCAAGGCGACCTGCCAGAGTTGATGCAGTCCCTGCAGGCAGCTGGTCAGCGCTGGGTGGGCGGAGGTGAAGCGGAAGGGAAGCAGGAGAAACGCCATGCGCCGTACACCTGGCCGATCGAGGAGCTCAAGGAAGCAGGCATCTCGGATCGGTTCCGTGAGCGCCTGGGCCTGACTGACGAGCGGTTGCGGGCCCTGGCGGAGACGGGTGATTTTGATGAAGACCTGGCCGAGGCGTTCTCGGTGGCGTGCAACTACGAGCTGCCGGCGGTGCTCGAAGCATTCCGCGGGCGGCAACCGATTGCCTGAACCCCAGCGGGTGGGCTAGGTTCGGAGCGAAAGAACACCAAAGCGGGCTGGTTGGACCGGGCCCGCTTTTTTATGGCCCGTACATAAAGGGCGATAATTTCACGCGGAGTGAAAAGGTGGCCAGCGTGAAAAGCGAGTCACCCAGGCGGGAGTCGAACCCGCACCGTAATGCAGTTGCATTACCGCCCTATCCGATTGGTTCGCACTGGATGAGGGGAGACGTTATCGGACGCCTCCTGAACCGTGGGCTCCTTCCGGGCTATGGGCCTGGCGAGTGACCGGTGGTCGGGCCGGACTTGAACCGGCACTGAGTTCCAGTTGTCCTGGTCGCCTCTACTTGGGCTACCGACCGGTTGATGACTGGCGTGTGCAGTGCACGAGGATCACCGGCGGACCGGTGGAGCACGCAGGGACGCCAGCGCTATCGGAGCGATTGTACTGGAACTCCCGATTTTGGGCCAATTAGAAGTTGGCCTGGCGTTGCTGTCCACGGTTGGCCAGGGTGACCATGGTCAGCTGAAGACTTTGTAGGTTCTTCTTCCCTTATTCAGCAGAGGAATAGAAGCAGCGAAACCCCGGGATCGAAATCGACCGGGGCTCCGCGAGCGCAGACGGCGCTCAGGTGCAGCGCACCCGAGAAGCGGCGGGTAGCTGCTTGAATCATGCTAGCGACAAGATCTTTAGACTACTGGGAAGGAAATGTAGACGGTCATTGCCGCCATGGCTCGACTAGCGGGTGAGCGCCTCAAAAGCGCAGCTGGGCGCAATGAGATGTCAGGCGCTGATGTGGTCACCGCCCTAGCAGCACTGGGCGGAATTGGCGGATTGACGGTAACGGGATTAGCCAATTTGATTGACTACTTCACCGGCGATGCCCGCATCGATAACAGCGGCGAATACCTCGCCAACAGTGCAATCACAGCTATCCCGATTGGTACAGCTGCCGCGGGTGCCGGACTGGTGGGAGCAGCGGATCCTGTAGCCCGCAGCTTGATGGGCGTGATGGGTGATGTGGCGGCCGCGCGGCAGGCGGGTCAGGAATATGGAGCAGAAGCGATCATGGCCAGCTTGGCGCCAGGAGCAGCAGCCACGCCAAATCGCGCGCAGGTTGAGGATGCGGCTAACCGGGTGAGTGCCGGCCAGCAGCGGCTGGCGCAAGTGCTGAGAGAGAAGATTCAAGCCGATGCCGCGCTGTCGGGGATGGCGCCGGAGCAGGCGGCTGAATTACTCCTGAAGCGCAGCGGTCATGGCTTGGGCCGTGGTGCAGGATTTGGCGCCTTGGCTGGCTCGATCCCGGCGGTGATGTTGATGATGGATCGCCCGGCTGAACAAGGCAAGAAGGAGGGCCGGTGATGGCGATGCGGATGGCGGGCGTGGGTCTGGGTCTTCAGACACCAGCCGAGATGGAGGAGCTGATTGCTGCCTCGCCGAGCTTCGATCTGGGGTATCCCAAGATCCCTGGCCGAGACCTCGAGGGGATTCACAATGCGAATGACCCGGTGATGCGTGAGAAGCTGCGGCAGAGGCTATTGCGCAATCCAGGTGGTGCGGAAGAGTTGCCAGGATTCCTCAAGAAGGCCGAGGGGCTGAAAGGAGGGAGTCCAGTCGCGATGGACCTGATCTACGACGGCCCGCGGGACGGTGATCACTCCAATATGCCGGTGATACCGGACGCCGCTGCAGAGGAGGCGGATCGAGATGAGCCGCTGCGGGGGTATCGAGAACGCCTGTTCCCGGCAAGCCAGCAGCCTGAACCCTTGCTCTATAGCTGATCATGGCCGTACGCAAAGCTGGTGACAAGCTGGCCCAAGCCTGCTGGAAGGGATACGAGGCCTATGGCACGAAGATCAAGGACGGCAAGCAGGTGCCGAACTGTGTGCCGAAGAAGGAAGGGCGGGGCTGATGGTGAACCCCGTTCCTGGCGACTGGGGCTGGACGGACGGTGCGGCTGGCCTGGATTGGGCGTATAACAGCGACCCCAAGGCGCATAACTATTCACTGGCCTATGCGCGGGGTCGGCAGCTTGGTCTTTCGCACGAAGACGCGGTGCAGTCAGCGCAACGGCAGACCTATGGGCGGGTGTTGTCGCAGTATCCGCAGCCCGAGAGTGAGCGCAACCGTCAGTGGTCGACGGCGCCACTGAGCTCGCCACTGCCGGCTCTGCAGGCGGTGATCGAGCAGGCCGAGCAGAGCGCGCCTCCGCAGGGGGTCAGCGGAAGGCGGATGGCGATGCGCTTTGGGGTGCCGGCGCTGGGCGTGCTGCTGGGGTTGTATGGGATCAGCGCACTGAGTCAGCCCGAGGCGGAAGTGCGGCAAGAAGAGTATGTAGGAGGCGCTTACTAGACTTAACAGACGCGCACTATGACCAAGATGCCTGTCGTTCAAGGTACGCCGGGTTTCCCTTTTTACATGCCCGGCTCCGGTCCGGTCGAGTATCCGGACGAAGAAATTCTGCGCCAGCGAGCGTTGGCGTTGCATGGTAGGGGGTATCAGGCAGGCATCGATATTGATCCAGGTGACCCATACATCGGCAAGGTATTAGGACTTGGGGATCTGTACTATCAGTCGCCTCAGGTCCCTGGATACCACTTCCAGCAGCGCTACGTCGAGGGTGAGGCACGTCCTCCCGTAATGCTGCCTGGCGGACTTGATGAGCGGATCGCGCTGGAGCTCGCCTTGCGTGACGCTATAGATACGGAGGATATTTCTCCAGCCCAGCGGGCCTACGCGAACATCCTCTCGGAAGTTGACAGGCGCGCACGGGTCGAGGGGCGGCCACTGCAGCGCAGACGGTAGGTCGTTCCATGACCATCCGTTACGCGGGCGAAGTCTTCGAGGGGTACAACAAGCCCAAGCGCACGCCGGGCGACAGCAAGAAGTTCGCCGTGCTGGTGAAGGATGACGGCGATGACAAGATCGTGCGCTTTGGTGAACCATCGATGGAGAACTACCGCAATGGCCCAGACGGCCGCGGCGGCCATGGCGATGAAGAGCGCAATGAAAACTTTGAAGCGCGGCATAACTGCGACGAAAAGAATGACCCAACGACGCCTGGCTACTGGAGCTGCAAGTGGTCGTGGAAGCCAACGTAGATCTGAGCTCTACTGGGCTTGCCCCCTGAACCAGCGCTGCTTGCTGGAGAACCACTCAGCCAGGGTGACGGGATCTTGCGGGCCGACGAGGTGATCAGCTGGGTCAGGCTCGCCAATGTCGAGGGCCTGGCAGAAGGAGTCCAGCCCCTCGGTGGGCGTGTCGCCTTGGACGACAGAGCGCCGTGCCTGACGGAGTTTGGTGTCGACGGTGGGGTTGCGAGACGCCAGCTTCTGTAGCCAGGTCATGTCCATGAGTTCAACGGACGCGCCTTTGCTGATGCGGTCGCAGATGAACTCAACGCGCAGCCTGGTTTGTGTTGACAGCATCCAAGTGCTGCATGTCAATGAAGTCTAGGAAGAGGCCCTGAGATAGATCAGGGCCAGATGGGAGGGAGTTATTCGTCGGTGCCTGTCTCCCACTCGGGAAGGGGAGACATCGGCTGCCAGTCCGTGCAAGCATCCTCGTCGGAAGAAAGGACCTGCCACCAGGCGGTTCCGTCATGGGCAATGGCGTCCAGGACGTGGTTGCCATTGCGGGGATCGAAGAAGCGGTTGATGCTGATGAAGCGGCGTGGGACGAGCATGGTTATCAAAGCCCTGGGATGGTGATGTCTCCGTCAAGGAGTTTGCGGGTGTATTCAGCGCTGGCCTTGACGACGCGTTCTGCCTCGCGATTGCCATGGGCTTCGGTGCGCTTGAGCTGGCCGACGGCAATGCGTTCGGCCGACTCGACGTCCTGCAGCTCCCGGACTGTCATGTGATCGCGGGGATTGATCGCCTTGACGGGGAGGTTCGTCTTCTGGGCGAGCGATTCCTTGAGGCCCTTGGCGTCCTGGCCGAGGATCGGGCGATAGATGGCGTTGGTGCAGCGCCCGTAACCATCCCTCTCGACGCCGAACTCCTTGAGCTCATTGGTGAAAGTGTTGCGCGTGCGCTTGGCGTTGAGGCGTGCCTCGAGCCATTCGCTCTCCTGCTCGTCGAGCCGCGGCACCAGGGTCTCGATCGCCTTGGCGGGCTGCTCGAGGACGTCGAGGAGAAAGCCGTCCATCCAGACGGCGAAGTCGGCGCTGATCCAGCGGGCCAGGTCAACGGCGACCTTGGGGTGGATCCAGGTTCCGCGGGTGTCGTTTGGTCCCGTCGTGATCGCCCTGAAGAGCTGGTCGGTCGGAATTCCGACCGACGTCGAAAGGGCGTCGAGATACCTGTGGCAGCGATCGGTCTCGAAGTAGTGCTTCCACTGCTTGCCATTGGCCTTGCACATGGCCGTGGCATTGACGTACCCGTCTGTGGTGCGGCGGGTGATGGGTGTGTTGTTCCAGGTCCGACTGAAAAGGTCGGCCATGGTCCTCCTGCTTGGGGCGATCCACCGTAGCGCCTGTCTTGCGGTCTGCGTGGTAGCGTGCGTGCCCGTCTCAGGCGCTCTGCAGGACGCGGCACTCGCCGGCCAGGGCGTCCAGCTGGGCCTGTTCGGCGGCCTCTTCGGCGAGGATCTCCTGGTACTTGCGCACCTTCTGCAGCCAGATGCAGCGGTAGTGCTGCAGATCGTCGCCGTGCAGATAGAAGGACTGGTCGATTTCAGGCGTCGAGACCAGGATCTGGGCGCAATCGATCTTCAGGCCCAGGGTCTCCTGGCAGGCGATGGCGTAGGCCGCCAGCTGCACCGAGCACTTGCGGAACTTCTTCCAGCCGCCGAAGGTCCCCTGATCGGGTTCTTTCGGGAAGAAGCGGGTGTAGGGACCGTTGGAGGTCTTGAAGTCCGCCAGGATCGTGACGCCATTGCGCACGCCGATCAGGTCCGGGCAGCCCGCATAGCCGAACTCATGAGACCAGATGCGGGAGATGCCGTCGGCGCCCGTGCAGTTGGACCACTGCGGCAGGAGGGGCTTCTCACTCCAGACGAAGTAGTCGAACTTGTCGAGATGCTGCGATAGGCCGTTCCAGAACGGGCGGATGTCGTCGGGGACATTGACGGGCTTGCCGCGGATGTAGTCCTCGCAGGCAGCGTGAATCAAGGTGCCGCGGGCGGCTGCGGCCTCCTTGGCTCCGGGGTTGCGAATATTCCAGTCGCGCAGGGATTGCTGTTCCTTGGGAGGAGACGTGCGCCCGAGGATCGAGGTGACGGAGGCGTAGGCCTTGTCTGGATTATCACCCGCGCGGTAGTGCCGTACCCCGTTGATCTCGAAGCGGGTCGGCTGCATTCCGCGAGCGCGTCATGCTATGTAATGTAACGAGCGCAACAGTGCGAGTTTCTGACACTCAGTCCAAGGCAGATGGCGGCCCTTTGACGTCATCGAGATGGGCAATGGCCTGCACATTGACGACGGGTTGCGGTCCATAGCCCACGGTGACCTTCCAGCGGCAGCCGTCGGCATCCACGAGGCCAACTACACCTTGGTGGTCGCGGGCGCGCAGGGAGAGGTTGGTCTTGGCGTCCTGGTAGGCGCGGCGCAGGTCCATCACCGAGCGCCACTGGCGGTAGAGCTCAAGCGGATGGCTCATCGACTGCCGGGCTGGGGGTCATGAACTCATGCAGGTCGAACTCGCGTACCAGGCGCTGCATGTCGCTGGTCTGGCGGTATTCATTGAAGGCCAACCGGCAGGCGCCATCCATGATCGTGCGCTCGCTGTGGCCGGCTAGGGCGAGGATGTTCTGGAACAGCGTGAACCACTGATGCACGTTGGCATCGGTGACATCGGCGCTGACCTGAGCCTGCATCGACGCCGGGATGGCGTTATCCCATTCAATGCTGTGATACTGCTGGTCGTAGGTGATGGTCAGGGTGTACTTGGAGGTAGTCATTGCGGTTCGGCGGCGCGCCAGGGGTCGTTGATCAGTTCGGCCTGCTCATCGAGATAGTCGAGGCTGCCGCGCTCACTGCGGTAGGCGGAGAGCTCCTCGAGGAGCTGGCGGGCCAGGAGGGTGGCGCCCTTCATTAGCTCCGGCAGTTCAAGCCCCTGATCCGCCAGACGTGAGGCCAGGGCCGGCCCCATCAGCGCCAGGTAAGCCTGCGTCATCGGGTCGGTGATGTAGGCCGAGAGGGAGGCACCGCCTGAGGAGAAGCCGTTGAGCAGATAATGCAGCTCGGTC